>Ga0099825_1003633_pt1 | contig 20510 bp, 9 predicted proteins | sample SiratroredBW_FD_76838 | JGI IMG/M metagenome (GOLD analysis project Ga0099825, IMG submission 76838) | Root nodule microbial communities of legume samples collected from California, USA - Siratro red BW | ecosystem: Host-associated > Plants > Roots > Nodule | place: USA: California | collected... | reverse complement strand
TAAGATTTAATTTTTGAAGATTTTTTTTTAATTTTAAATTTAATATTTTTTTTTTTTTTTTTTTTTTTTTTTTTTTGGTAAATATTTTTTTTTTTTTTTTTTTTTACTCCTTTTATTTATTTATTTATTTCAATGAATAAGATGGTACAGTTTATTTTATTGATTTAAAATTCAAATTTTAAAACTGTAGGCATTTTAAAATGATTAAATTATACAAAAAAAAGTCATTTTTATGTTTTGTTCAGTTTAATTATTTATTTTTGAATAAACTTGATTTACTGTTTTAATTTTAAAAATGATTTAAAATAGTTTGCTAATTTTAAAATTAATTTATTAATATTATTTTTCTTCATTATTAACTCTCTTCTTCCTCCACAATGCACCTATCCCCCTTTTCATCCTTCTCCACCCGCCAACATACGTCCACAGTCGACCATTACTTTTATTTCTTCATTATAGTCAATTTATTTTCTTTCAATTTTTTCCTAAAAGGATTTCTTTAAACATGGAAACTCACTCTAAAATGTCACTTCAACTTAATTGTCAACAGTGAAGAAGTGATTATTTTCTGTTATTACCAAAATAAGAAAATGATACAAAAATAAATAAAAAAATCTTTATTTGTTTGAGAAATGAGATTTATTGTTTTCTTTGTTGAAAGATGGGTATGAGTGTTACTTTTATTATTCAGTCACTCTTAAATATAGTTTCACTTACTAATTAGAAGATCTCTAAATAAGAATATTGAAATTTCAGCATCCATTAAAAATAAAACAAGTAAAAATAAAATCTTCTCAAGAGGTACAGGTTAAAAAGAGAAAGAGAAATTAAAATATTATAGATGAAAAAGAAAAAGAATTAGCCTTGAGAAAGTAAAATCCTAGTAGATATAACTACGCGATAACGGTATGAGTATTATTTGTTATTTTCTTATGCAATTTATTTGAATTTATATTTTAAAAATTAAAATTTTAAAGTTTCTATGTGAAATTTTCAATAAAAAGTACGTATGTATATTCATAAATATTGGTAGATATAAAATAATTTACAGATATTTTAAAGCCGATACTGACTGGTAATAATAAAGCGAACTTTTATAGACAGATGAGTAACGGAAAACACTATTGTCCTCCATAAATGTATTATATATTTTTAAAACACTAATATATTCTAAAACTGTATTTATATATTCTAAGAATATATATATATATATATATATATTTCAGATATAAAATTTCAAAAGTCTATTAGTAAGACTTCAAAAGCTTATTTTGATTAATTAATATGCATGATCAAAGTGAGTATTTGAAATTTTGAATTAGAATTCAAGTTACACATTAAATATGAATAAAATTTTGGAAATCTTACAAGATAGCTATGTTTTGCCCCACAAGCCCTGTTAGTCAACACACAATACTTAGCCTGAAAGAGAAATGAATAATTGTTGTATTTTGTTTAAACCTCTTCTAAATGAGTGCATTGCTAAGCGAGACGAAGACTAATAAGAGCAATCACTATAATTGAAAAAAAAGAAATATGTATTAAATATTGTAATTCATTCAATTATTTTTCATAATTAAAAAAAAATCTTTTTGCTTAAGTGATCTCACTTGAGTTTTAATAATTTAAAGAATAGAGTGGATTATGTCGCTTCATTTCTTAAGCATCAACTTCTACGTTTAAATCTTATTATTTGAGAAATATACTTAATGGGTTTCTTCTAACAAGTTCCAAACCATAATCTCACCGTTTTAAAACCTTCACGTAATAAGTGTTGTAGGTGCATAATATTTCAGAATTTATGTACTGCTATCATGATTCTTACTTAGTCATTTTCATTAACATCCTTTCTAGAGGAGAGAAAGAAAGAAAAATGTTTTTAAATATATAATTCATAAAAGATAAAATAAAAAATTGTATATCTACGAAGGTGTTGGAAAGATGTATGTAAGTAAAAGAAGAAATGTCCTATTTATATTCAATTCGCATAAAAGTCCAACCACTCATTATTATCAAATATATATCATATAACACCTCAAATATAAATCATACAACACCTCAAATACTTAATTTCTATTCATCTCACCATCCACACTAAATACATATATACATCACATAATTATATCATAATAAATTGAAACTTAAAAAAATATAAACGAATACGTTAATTATAAATTGAATCCGAACTTTATAACTTTTTTCAGATTTATTAAAATGATATCATTCGTTTAATATAATAAAATATATCATTTTTAATGTAATATGTATTGTTTCACCCGAGTTCATAAAATCTGATAATTGATCCTAATACGATATTAAAGTATTTTTTTTATCATAATGCATTTATATATATATATATATGTGTGTAAAAGTAGGAAAAAAAACAAATATCTCGACTAAAGTTGTTTATCTTAATCAAGGTCTCATATAAAAATAGATATCATTTTATTGTAAAAAAAATTCAAATATATAAATAAAAATGAGAATAATAAACGAGTATAGATATAGGTAAACAATAAATGCTTGATTTAAAAGATTCCATGAAATAAAAATTAATTTCTATTTATGATGATGCATTTTAGAGTACGCAATCCCAATTCATTCTATAATTGTGTTTTACTACTATTATTATTGATTATTAATTATTAATTCGATATAAACGAAACTTAATTATTCCACTTATGTATTCTGGAGAATGTCCAATTCAGTCTATCTATTATTATTATTATTATTATTATTATTATTATTATTATTATTATTATTATTATATATGGCATATTGATATGATTTCTTACCAAAACAAAATTGATTCTTAATTTGTTTTTAAGAAAATGATTATTCATTAAATTTATTACTAAACAGGATCCTTGTTGTAAGAAGCATTAAATTTTATGTCAACATAGTTGACTCAATTTGGAATACTGAATCAGGGGTAGCAGGTTGTTTTGATTTGCCAAAGTGTTCCAATACAAGTAAGGGGAAGTATAAAAACTTTGCATATCTCTCAGTATTGTGCAAAACAAAACAACTCACGATAGTAACAATGGCACGATCCTTTTCTCGTGTCGTATTTTCCCTTCTTCTTTGCATTTTGCTGCAAGATCATATCCAAGCACTCAAACAGGCAAACTCTACTATTCAATAAGTTTCTGGTTTTTAGCATTGAAAGTGGTTTTAAGCTTCTTGTGATGGCACAAAAAGTGTTACCTAACAGAGTTTCATTTTAGAGTAACATTCATATCTTTAAATATTACTAATCCTTCATATTTTGTTTTGCCAGTCCTATATTGTATACTTAGGATCACATTCTTTTGGTCCAAATCCTTCTTCAGTTGATCTTGACTCTGTCACAAACTCTCACTATGATTTACTTGGATCTTATGTGGGAAGGTACAGAATTATCCCAACTTTGTGAAATACTTGTTGACAAAACCAATGTAGACTGATTATATATGCTTTATTTTTCTTTTTTTTCCAAGCATTGAAAAGGCCAAGGAAGCAATCTTTTATTCTTATAATAGATATATTAATGGGTTTGCTGCAGTACTTGATGAAGATGAGGCTGCCAATGTTGCAAGTATGTGCATTTATTCTATATAAAACGTATTCTATAAATGATTTGAGAAGTTGTTAAGGTTAATGAAATTCATACTTCCCTACACCTGACATTGAGTATGTATATTTGAAGTGTTCAATTCAAAACACATTTTTTTAGTACCTTACAAGACAATTTTAACATGACTTCAACACAATTTTAAAAAGGACTAATAAAGTAATTTTTTAAAAACTTATAAACTTGATAAGAAAAGAAAATTTATATATGAATATACATCTGTGTTTCCGTGTTATATATTTTAGAAATTACACTATATCTCTGTGTTCTTGTCTGGGTCTTCGTGTTAGTATCTACGATTCATATATTATTGTAACGTTATAACTCTTGTTTATGATTGATACATGCAGAACATCCCAATGTAATATCAGTTTTCTTGAACAAAGAACGAAAATTGCACACAACACACTCATGGAACTTCCTTGGGTTAGAAAGAAAAGGTGTGTTTCCACCTGATTCAATATGGTGGAAGACTGCGGGTGAAGATGTCATTATTGGAAATATAGATACAGGTAAAAATGTTCTTTTTTTTCTTTTTGCATTTTGAAATAGCCAACATAACATTTTATTTCAAAGTTTTGTATTCAAAACAATTAATCAAAAGTTTTTTTTATAATTTATTTTAATATTATCCTTCAGTTTTTTATTAAGTGTGAATATTGTTGTTACAAAATGAACACGAATCAAAATCTGTCACATTCCAGGTCGAACCTTTTCTCTTAATAAACATTTTATACGATGAATATGAAAATTCATCCTATCGTACTTTTGGTGATTACAGAACTATGCTTATAATTATTTTCTATTTTTCTCTGTCTTAAATGTTAATATATATTATGTGTGTCTGGGGTATGGCTTATTAAAAATATTTACGAATTAACAAAGTTAACTTTATTTTAAATTTAATGATTTTAATGAGTAACTCTTGAACAGTTAAAATGAGGAAAAGAAAAGATCGGGATAAGTTACTCTTGGACAGTTTTTTGAATCTTAATCAATCTTCATTGCCAAGTATGAACCCTCTTTTTATTGATGCTGTGACGTGTGGTAGGTGTTTGGCCTGAATCGAAGAGTTTTAGTGATGAAGGGTTTGGACCCATCCCAAAAAGGTGGCGTGGAACCTGTCAAAAGGAAGATAATGTTAAATGCAACAGGTTCATTTTTTTTATACACTCATATATGGGATTATTGTTCTTTCCCTGTTAATCTTGAGTTTTAATCGTGTTTACTATTTGAACTGATATGTACGTAGGAAGCTTATTGGAGCAAGGTATTTCTACAAAGGCTTTGAGGCAAGTGTTGGTGGATTAGTGAATGTGTCGAAGCTTAGTGCACGCGACTATGAAGGTCATGGTTCGCATACTTTATCAACAGCTGGTGGTAATTTTGTTCATGGAGCTAATGTGTTCGAGTTTGGCAATGGAACTGCAAGTGGTGGATCCCCAAAAGCTCGAGTTGCAGCCTATAAGGCGTGCTGGGATCAAGGATGTTTTGATGCAGACATTTTTGCTGCTTTTGAGGCTGCCATAAATGACGGTGTAGATGTGATTTCCATGTCTTTGGGTTCAGATAGTCCACCGGATTTCTTTGAAAGCAGTATATCCATAGGCTCCTTCCATGCAGTTGCCCACGGTATACCTTTGGTTGCTTCTGCTGGAAATTCAGGACCTATTGCTGGATCTGTATCCAACACTGAACCATGGACTCTCACAGTTGGAGCAAGCACAATCGATAGAGACTTCTCTAGCCACGTTATACTTGGTAACAACAAAATCTTCAAGGTATACTGTTTATACATACAATTTTGTCTTTGTTATTCCTATATCATGAGAAATGAGTCGTTTTTGTTTGTTATTGTTAGGGAGCTAGCCTTTCAAAGTCTGGCTTACCGTCTAATAAGAAGTACCCATTGATCAGCTCTTTTGAGGCACACAAAAATTCTACACCTTATTGGAACGCGTAAAAATACTAATACCATCTTCATCTTGTAAATTAAATTCATGTTTGGGTTGTTCTCTCTTGTAATCTAGCTCATTCTTGTAGCCCTTATTGCATGAACGACACTCTTGATGCTGCGAAGGTGAAGGGGAAGATATTGGTCTGTCTTCGCGGTATGAATGATAGATTAGCGAAGGGTGTGGTTGCTGCCAGTTTAGGCGCTGTTGGGATGATTCTGGCTAATGATGAGCAAACAGGGGATGAAGTTATGTCCGACCCTCATGTGCTTCCTGCTGTACATGTTAACTTCAAGAGTGGCAGTTACATTTATAGTTACATCAACAGTACCAAGTAATCCTCTTTCTCGTACTTCAATCTTGTTAAATTTTTGCTACTTTTGGCTTCATGGTTAGGGCCTTATTATGTACCATTTTATGTCATCAGGTCTCCCGTGGCTTATATTACTAAAGCCAAAACTGAACTGGGTCTGCGGCCAGCTCCAGTTATGGCTGCATTTTCATCACGGGGTCCCAATCTCCTCGACCAAGCAATTCTAAAGGTTCAATATTTCCTGTGATGATCACCTCACCACTCACTCACCCTTTAAATATGAAGTAATTGAATAACTGCAATTTTATGTTATGTGTTTCAGCCTGATATCACTGCACCAGGAGTCAGCATCATTGCTGCTTTTAATGAAGTCCCAGATCCCAACATACCAGGCCAACCAATAACTCCTTACTCTATTCTCTCTGGCACTTCAATGTCATGTCCTCATGTTGCTGGTGTTGTTGGCTTGCTGAAATCCCTCCATCCTAATTGGAGCCCAGCTGCTATTAAATCAGCAATCATTACCTCAGGTAAATTATATATGCATATGCCTTACATTTCGTACCCCTATACATTTTTGTTAAAAAGTTGAGTAACATATAAAAAAACTCATAAATCTAATGCTTTAAATCTAATGCCTTAAAGGTTTTAGATTCAAGATAATGTTTTTTTTTGGCTCACCTCATTCTGGTTTAATCGTCCGGGTGATTCTCCTCTCAATTTTTCATGCACACTAACTATAAATTTCATGCATTTTGCAGCAACTACAAAAGATAACTCTAGAAGGCTTATCCGGGATTCATCATTGAACAAGACAACACCATTTGACTTCGGTGGAGGCCACATTCGACCTAATCGTGCTGCATACCCTGGACTTGTATATGACCTGAATACCACTGATTATTTAAACTATTTGTGTAGTCATGGCTACAACACTTCCCAGCTTAAGTTGTTCTACAGCAAGCCTTACACTTGTCCCAAGTCGTTCAGTTTAGCAGATTTCAATTACCCAACAATCACGGTTCCTCGGATTAATTATGGACAGTCTGTGAATGTTTCTCGAACTGTTACGAATGTCGGGTCCCCAAGCTTGTATAGAGTTCGCATTGAGGCGCCATCAGGGGTTGAAGTTTGGGTTGAGCCTGCCAAACTGAAGTTCAAGAAAACGGGTGAGAAAAAGGAGTTCCGAGTTTCATTCACCTTGAAGTCGAAACCCGACAACACCACTGAATACGTATTTGGGTCGTTGACGTGGACTGATCACAAACACCGTGTTAGGAGTCCAGTTGTAGTTAAGTTGAATGAGTTGAATGATCTGTGAGGTTTATGTTATTATTTTGTCTTTGCAATAATGGTTTGTTGAACTATCCAAGCTCTCTGGAAACTTATAAGGGAATGGATCAACCATTGTTAATGTTCGTCGGGTGTTTAAGGTTACACGTTTCTAGGAAGATCTTGTGAATTCTCTCAACATCATTGCTAATAAAATTTAAAACGAGGCCTAAGCAACATCTGCAGTGTTCGTCTTCTACTTTTAGTTAACTCACATTAGCCATTTTGATACAAAGGATTCCTGCAATTTGTTTATGTTATTTAAATATTAACTTACATGCATATATATATATTTTTTTTTATAATAATTTGATCGTTTTCTATTAAATGAAGTCAATCAGCATGTATACACTATTTTTTCATCGACTTGGCCGTAAAAATGATTGATGCATGCAGCGGATCCCAACGTCATATCAGTTTTCTTACACAAAGAACTGATCAGTTTTCTTACACAAAGAACGAAAGTTACACACAACACATTCATGGAATTTTCTTGCGTTACAGAGTGAAGATGTCATCATTGGAAACATGGACACAGGTACCAGTGAAATTCACTTGGAAAAAAATCTACTTTATTTTAAAAAATACATACATTTTAGTCAAATACAATTATATTTTAATATTAATTATAATATAATTGTATTTAGACATATGTGGATGTACTTATTTAAAATATTGATATTATAAATATTATTTACAATAATTAAATACGAATGTTTAAAATAGTATTATGATTTTATTAAAATTTTTAATATCTCAAATATTTATCTATATTTTAATTAATATTTTAATGATATAAATTTTAATTTTTTATTAATCTAAATTTCAGTTTTTTAAAATATTATTTTTTTAATAGATAGTTATATAAGAAATAATAAAACATGTCGTTATACAATTTTTGACTTGATCATTTTACAAGTATAGTAATTATTTAGTGAATAAAATATTATATTTAGTAATTATTCAAATACTAATAAAAATAATAATATCTTATATTTTTAGTTAGAATAAATGAAAATATATATATATATATATATATATATATATATATATATGTGTGTGTGTGTGTGTGTGTATTTAATTAGAATAAAAAAAAAGTAAATATATTTCTATTTTGATCTTATAGAGAAGTTCTAAATAAATCTATAATTTTATTAAATTATATTTTGAATAAATATTTAAATATAATTATATTATTTAGATTACATATGGAACAGAAACTAGAATACATATTGAATAGAAACTAAAATAAATGACGGGGTTGATGTGCTTTCACTGTCTTTGGGTGCACCGAAGGCCCAAGATTATTTCGAAGACGTTATTACCATAGGGTCCTTCCATGCCGTTGCCAATGTCATGGTAGTAATGGCATGGTAGTAATGGCTTCTGCAGGAAATTCAGGACATTTTCCTAAATCTGTATCCAACTTTGGACCATGGGTGATCACAGTTGCAGCAAGCACCATTGATAGAGAATTCGCTAGTTATGTTAGACTTGGTGACAAGAAAATCATTAAGGTATTGTTTCTAGAACCTTAGACTCTCTTCTTATATGAAAATGTCACTTTAGTTTTTGCTTTTTTACATTTCTAGCCAACACTTTCAATATCAAGTACAATCAGAAATCTTTGTTAGAATCCTGAAGAGGGTCATGTGGCATGAAGCATCTAACCTACCCTCTTGCTCGTGCCGTTATTGTTAAGGAGCTAGCCTTTCAGAGCATGGATTATCATCTAATAAGGCGTACCCATTGATTAGTTCTTTTGATGCCAAATATTTCAATGCATCTATTTCGGAAGCGTAAGGATACTCATGCATTGAGGATGTTCTCTTGTAATTCAGTCCATTGTTGCAGATTTAATTGCCAGGATAAAGGTCTTGATCTTGAGAAGGCGAAGGGGAAAATATTGGTCTGTCTTGGTGCTGGAACAAACATGGGTGTGGAAGCTATTAGGGTAGGCGCTGTTGGATTGCTTTTGCATAATGGAAGAAGGGATGCAAGGAATGAAATTTTACCCCAACCCCACTTGCTTCCAGCTGCCAAAGTTGGTTTTGAGGACGGCAATTACCTTTACAATTACATCAGCACCACCAAGTAACTTCCTCATGCCTCAGTTTTCATGAAGCCATATCTCCTACAGGTCTAGAATCTGACACACGAATAACTCCTTACCTTTCACTGTCTGGCACTTCAATGTCATGTCCTCATGTTTCTGGCCTTGCTGGGCTGCTCAAAGCCCTTCATCCTGATTGGAACCCAGCTGCTATAAAGTCACCAATCATGACCTCGGTAAACTACATATACAGGCCTTACGTTTTACACTCCTATAGAATTTTACATTCATATTTTTGCACACTCTAATTATAAAATTTCATGCATTTTGCAGCAACTTCCACAGATAACTCTAAAAAGCCTATCCAGGACTCATCATTGAACGAAGCAACTCCATTTCACTATGGTGCAGGGCACATTGAACCTAACAGTGCTGTGGACCCTGGACTTGTATATGACCTGAATATTACTGATTATTTTAACTATTTATGTGGTCGTGGCTACAACAGTTCCCAGCTTAAGATCTTCAATCACACACCTTATACTTGTCCAGAGTCGTTCAATTTAGCAGATTTCAATTATCCAACAATCACAATTCCTGAGCTTGGCCCTGGACATTCTGTGAATGTCTCTCGAACTGTCACTAATGTTGGGTCCGAAAGCACGTATAGAGTGCGCATCAAAGCGCCCACATGTTGAAGTTTATGTTGGGCCTAGGAAACTGCCATAAAGGTTCTGTTCAAGTGTAAAAGTTATTCAAGCAGCAAGCTTTAGGTGCTTGTCCGTCTTAATTTCAAAGCCATTTTTCATATGCGCATACATAAAAAAAGGGAAAAAAGTAAGAAAAATTTGGAGATAAGTAAGAGATAACTCCTGAGACAATTCACAGAGATTAGAGGTAATATATTCTAACTAAAATAAGATAATAAAAAAATATATATATTTTTAATAAATCCTTAAAGTTGTAAAAGCCATTTTCTTAAAATAAACTACCTCCATCGTTACTAAATATAATTGTACTTATTTGCGATGAAACAAATCCTCAAATCCAGGTCCAAAGAATGTGTCAAAGGAAGTAAATGAGTTATAGCATTTGAATTATGGTTCCTCCGCAGAAACACTCTGAAATACGTTCATGGGTTTGTTGGATAAAGTGCAATGATGCGATTGGATTGTCATCAGAAAGTGGAGTTGGCAGATAAGAAATAAAGGCGAGGAAAGTATTATAAGGTTTGAGAAATCGTTGATCAGATCTCATAGATACATACACATTATACATAGCCCAAAAATAATAGGAAAGGAAATGGAATAGAAAGATATGATGGTAGAGAAGGAAGGAAGAGAGGGTTATACGGCGAGTGTGATATCACTCAACTCAAGCTGAGCAGCAATGTCCGCAAGCTGCTTCCTCACGCTCATGTCAATCAACTTGGACCCAGAATTGCCGTACCTCACAGTGAAACCAGCCACCAAACTAGGGTCAAGGAGGGTCTTAATCCTCACGTTTTTCGCCCCAGTCAGCTTCTGAACCTGCTTCGCGATTTGCGCCAGGTGCTGGGACTCCAACTTCACCACCGAGGTCACCACCGCCAGCTCCGTGTCGGTCAACTTGTTCACCACCGAGTCGAACTCCGTCGCTATCTCCTTAATCAGATCGATCCTCTGCGCGTCCACCAGGATGTAGAGGAAGTTTCTCGTGTGGGCTTGGAACCCCGAGGACTCCGCAATCTCGTCCACCAGCTTCCGCTTCTTCTCCACGTCCAGCGTGGGGTCCGCGAAGAAGTCCACCACCTTTGGGTCCGAGAACAGCTCGTCGATTTTCTCGATGTCGGCGGTGGTCGCCTCCAGCGTGTTGTTGGCGCTCGCCACGTCAGCCAGAGCCGAGGCGTAGCTGGCGGCTGCCGTGGCCGACATTCTTGCGCCCGCGGCGCCGTTGGAACGGCGGGTGGCGGCGGCGAGCTTGAGCTTGAGGTTGGGGAAGGTGGAGCGGGGCAGGGAGACGGTGAATGTGGGTTTCTGGGCGAGGGGCTTTCCGGGGATTAGGACGTGTTTGGATTGGAGGGAAGCTGTGGGATGCTGCAAGGACGCCATTTTTTTGCGGTGAGTGAGGAACGAGTGTGATTGTGTTGTGATATCTCTTTTTCTTTAGTTTTTTTTTTTTTTTCTTCTGTGTTCTTTTTTGATGGTGTGGAGGAAGAGAAAGGAGCTCTTGGAGGATTGAGAGGATCACTCTGGCCTCTTATCTCGCGGATAAGATAATCAACTTTGGACACGTGGATGCCTACGGGTGGAAGAATGATTTTTTTGGTTTCGGATTTGGATTTTTTAATTTTTTGACAAAATAATATTTCGACCAGAAAAATAAAGACAAAAGGTCACTACTGAAATTAGTGTTGGATGAAGTTTATTGCAAATTTCACCATAAAGAAAGGAGATATAAAATGAGTTGGAGTGAATGTATGACCACTTACTTAGGAGTCTGGTATCCTGTTTTGATTAATTTTAGTTCTTACAAGGTCAAAATATATTATATGACTGCTACATTTCAAGTGCGATTTAGGTCTGAGTTTTTTTTGTTCTTAACTTTAAATATCTTTTGGCACGGGCTGTATTTGTAAGTATTTTGACATATTTTGGCGCTCAAATTAGTAATACGAGCTTCAGTATCTTAGTATATAAAGTTTGATTACTTCTTACTTTTAAAAATATTCACTTATTTATAAGTTTTAAACTGGAATCCTATTTGAAAAAATGGTAAATATAGTCAAATAGGCTCAATTATCTTCTTGGCTGAACTGGTTTTGTTAGTGAAAATGATGTTAATTACTTGTGTCATTTGGACATATTTATTTGAGATTTTTAACATCTTATTTTTTTTTACTATTAATGTTGTATTTAGTTCAATTCATCTGTGAAGATTTATGAAATTGAATATTATTGGGTTCCTCATTCTATAGATTTATACCAAAAGTCAGCTCATTATTTGTAATTTACAAAAATATCATTCCCACTTGACCACGATTTTACTATTGCATGCCTTTGTGAGTTGAGGTGTTGCCCGAGTTGAGGTGGTCGTGTCTAGTAAGCTTTACGGTGGTTTGAGTGATTGGTTTGCATTGAGTTACAGATGAATAGTGTCTGTTGAGAGCTTGAAAAAGATGAAAACTGTGAGAGGTTGAAGAAGATGAAAATTGTGAACAGGATACTTAATCAATTATAAATGCTTTGCATCCCATAAATTGATTAGCATAATCCATTGTGGTTTGGTTTTTCCAATTTCATTGAGTATGCCACGTTTATTTGAGTTTGATTTTTGCATTGCAGGTCTCACAACATGTTAATGTAGTTGTGAGTCACGTAATTGAGAGATTAATTGGTGTGTGGGGTGTGGTCAGAACAAAGAGGTAAGAGACAATATGGAAAACAAGAGATTATAGAGAGAGAGGATTTTGAGGTTAGAGTATTTTCTTGGTTCTAGTTTGGTTCAAAATCTAAGATAGTTGTACCCTTATAAGTTGGTGGTTGCTGAAACAAGGTGTGTGAAATATTATACTGGTATCGGTGTTGGTTTTGATTTGGTTTAGAGTTCTATGATGATGCTAGTTTAATTATGTGAATAAATAACTTTTTCTCTTACCATGAAAATAAAGTTGTTATATGTTTATGGACAAATAAAAATATTTAAACTTTTTTAAATATATGTATTTAGGATTTTAACTGAATCAGAAATTTTATTGTATTAGGAAAATATTTATTTAAGATTTTGTTTAATTAAGAAATTATATTTACTTTTTGGGAATTTATTTATTTATAATTTTTCATGTATTTAGAATTTTGAAGAATTAAAAAAAAATATATGTAGGATTTTAATTTATTGGCATGTCAAATATTTTGTTTAATATATTTAGTAGGAAAAGGAAGAAATGAATATTATAAGTGTCTTAATTCATTAATTAAAAAATATCAAAGGTGGAGCAGAAAACACTCTTAATTTGAATTTCAAATTTATTTTCGTTAAAACTCAATTAATTGCATTAATTTTGAGTGACTGGTATTGTTGTTGACAACAGGTATATCAAGTTAAAAAACTAATTAAGTTAATATTCAATAAAGATTATGTTTTATTTAAATTGAATTTATTTACCCAATAAGATGAATAGTTGGTTGGTGAGAATAATTAAAAAAAAATTGTCACAACCACTCAAATTAATCTTATTTAATTTTTATTTACTTTTAACTATAAGTTTAAATTTATAGTCATACATTTTTATTAATTAAAAAAATATCAATCATATATATCACATCATTCACAAACTTTATATTTAAATCTCACAATATAATCATTAATCTAAACAATCCAATCCACTTCTATAAATTTTCTCAAATCAACACAAATTTACTTCCTCAAATCTATTTACTTATCCAAACAAACATAGTTGAAAAAAAAATACTAACATCATATCTTAAAACAATTGTTTTAAAAATAAATTATCATTCATTCATGTTTCTTTTAATTGAGACCATGAGAGTAGGAAAAAAATGCAACATGCACTTTGTTGAAAAATAAGGACACAAAATAATTTTAAAAAAACATCAAATTCATTATATTGTTTTTTCCTTATATTTTAGGTTTATATAAGTTTTGAGTCATAAAAAATGGATTTTTTTTTAATTTGAATATTCATTAAAAGTATTATTATACTAAGTTTTTATTAAATAAAATATTTACTTTGAATTGGAGATATTATAGTTTTTCAATAACTCATCATTAGTTGGTATGTCAAATATGGTATGGATAAAAAAATCTTAAATTATTTTAAATAAATAAAATATTAGTATAATGGAGTTTATTTTGATTGTAAATTTAAAAATTACAAATTTACTAATAATTTAGTATTTAAGTTTATTAAGCTCAACAAGTTACTAAGTGTAAAGATTTGAGGACTAAAAAATAAGGAGTAAATTAAAGTCTTTTAAATTTAAGAAAGTCCAATATAAACTTTTGATGTGGTAGAAATAGTTTTCTCTTGTCTTGATTTTGAGTTTTCGGTTTGGATAGAGTGTGGAGGAGGTTACAGAAGCTCATAGATGTAGTGATCAATTCACCAATTAATGTGTGATCAATGTGGAAAAGGAATTATGAGAGAGGTAAAGATAATTATCAGAAGGTGTTTAACTTCAAAAGAGGAGTTAACCTATAAGTGATCACAATAACAAGTGAGACTGAATTTCAGCATAGTTCATCTATTTACTTATTTCTAATACTAAGGTATGTCTAAAATGAAACTAAATTTAGAAAATTCAAATTCAAAAAGAATACCTAGATCTAGAAAAGTCAATGAGAGCATGACATGTGGCAAGTCAGACTCTCTACCTCCTACCATGTGCAGCACCTTTTTTAATGTTTCTTTATTGTGTGCAAGGTGCCTTAGATCCAAATATCAAACTTAGACATTATATGTTTTAATTAAGCTTAAGGAAGTCCAATTTAGATCCTAAATAGACTATACTGTCTTATTTTGACTTTATTTAACCCTTGGTTCAAATACAAAGCTCAAATTTTATTTTTTAGTCTAAATACGTGTTCCAAATTATTCTAAAATATTTATACAAGTAAAAATATGTTTCTTGATGTTCTATGTTTTTTAAAATAATTTCTTCACGATTAAATTCAGACCAATAACTAGTTAGAAACTCAAACAAACTTAAATGATTCTAATTTTCTTATTATTGATTATGTTTATTAGAAAAATTACAATTTTTTTGACTATATGCTCCTCCAATTTTAGTTAGTCTCTTTCTTTCAAGTTATTTATATAATGAAAGATTCAAAACATGCTATTTATTATTATCAAATGTCTTTAAATATTATGGATTATACATGATAAAATTGATTATCCGTTGAGTAACTTGTCTATCAAAATCAATAAGTAGGTGAATTTAAACTTAATTTTTTCTATTACATTAATCAAATTTATTAGATTTTTTTCACTCATTACCACTTATTTATACTTTCTTTTATTTTAACTCAAATAACTTCGTTTTTTAACTTAATTCTTTTGTATTATCTTTAATTTATTTAAATAAATTGATATAGTTGCAGTTCAATTTAACTTGGTCAAAGTAAAAACTATTTATAAATCTTATTTAAACAATATAAATATTTTTTTCTGCATACGAAACTTCAAACAGTTTCTTTTAGGGGATACATTTAAAATTAACTCGGTCAAAGAGAAACTGTCTATAATTCTTATTTAAACAATATAAATATTTTTTCTCCATAAAAATAATTAATTAAAGTTATTTGACCTATATAATTATTTTTTCAATCATCCTAATACAAGTTAATTGTTCCCAGGTGAACGAATTATTATAAGTTAATTAATTTTTTTTGCTTTTAACTGTTATTTCAACTAAAAAATAATGATGGAAGAGATAGATTTAGAAATTCCAATAAATTAATGTATTTAAATATATAAGTATAATATAGTTAAATGCAGTATAAATATATATTTTTAAATATATATATATATATATATAAAAATTATATTTATATTTATTATGAATAATTTAAATATTGGTATACAATTATTTTTATTTATTGAAAAAATAATCTTCTTTCATAAATTGAAATAAAAAGTATAAATAAAAAAAGAGAACTAAATTTAAAAGTTTAATATAAATTGATAAATATTATTATATAATTTAATATTATCTATGACCTCAACAAATCAAACTTTATGATACACTGGTCAGAATTTTATTCTAATAACTACTTCAGCATACTTTTTATACGTTTTTTAAGTTATTTTCTTTTAGAAATTAAAAATATATATAATTTTTTTTATCTACATCATTATATCATTATATAAAGGAAATGCACGTTTTTTACAATATCTAGTGTTATTTTTTTTATTTGATAATTGCATCCTTTAATAAAAAAAATATATGTTTTATTTATATCCTTACATAAAAGAAATATATCTTTTTAACCATTTTTAGTGTTATTTCTTTTATTTTACAATATTTTCTTTCGGTAAGATGGGTATACATTTTTGTAACTATCTAACTATCTTTAAGTATAACTGTTTAACTTCCTCATTAAAATAAAGACGCATACATAACTTTAAAAAATTAAATTATTCTTATAAAAATATATTTTTTGATAATTGTATTATTTCTTTTAATTTTAATTTTTTATTTTGTTTTTTAAAGTTGTATTTTTTAAATTAAAAAATGTGAATACAAATTCGATAATGGATGTCTTTTCATACAAAATTTTATTTACTTTTTTTATCTAATACAATAAATACGGTGCAAATCATTAACTATTAAAGTTAAAAAAAAAAACAATAATAAAACATTGTTTTCATTCTGATCAAACGGGTCGTTCTTAAAAGATTCATATAGACAATAAACATATAACAATTTTATATTATATAATAATAATAATTATTATTTATATAATAAAAATGGTAATTTAAAGAGAAAAATCTCATAAGTAAAAACAGTAGTGTACTTGTTACATGTAGTAACTGGTGTTCCTTAATTAATTCAAAATTGGAATCCTCTTAATGTAACCTAAAAACCATTTAGGTATTGATATACCAATGAAATATTAAACTATGTAATATTTTTTAAATGTTATTTTTTCTAAAAATATTCATGCATATAATTAAGAGTAATTAATATATAACATTAGTATTGAAATGAGATATAAAAATATAATGTTTTTTCAAATATTTTTACCCTTTATAAAATATTTGAAAAATTAAGAATAATTTTATTTAAATTTTCATTAATTATTTTTTAAAATATTTTACATTAAGTTTAAATCCATTTTTAGTCCGTATTAGATTTTAAATACAAATTTGGTTATCTAATTTTTTAAAATTAAGTAATTTTAGTTTATTTTTAATATTTAATTTTTTTACTTAATAGAATATTGTATTTGTTAATAATTTGTAATGATATATAAAGAAAATTTTCAGTATAAATTTTATATTTCTATTTTATCTTTAATTATATTTTAAAATTAAAAAAATTACAATAATATGTAAAATAAATACACATTTAATATTTCTGTTTTATATTTAATTATGCTTTAAATTACAAAATAAAATAAATTATTAAATATTAAAACTAATTATCTATTATTTCTTTTGTGTAATCACTGTTCTTAATATTTTTTTTCTTTAAAATACATAGAGGCACTACATGCTTATTTTCTCTTAATATAATAATTACTCATTTGTAGAAAATATTAATATTAAATTTGACAATTAATTTTATTACAAAATTGCATTTAAATTATAATTAATGTAGCCATAAATAAATAAAAAAACCATTATTTTGGTCTGATCTCCATTCTGCCTGAAAAATAAAAGAAAAAAAAATCACTGACCGAAACATGTAACGGCAGACCCACGGAGAGACTTGAACATAGAACCCGTGCTGCTGACCCTAGTGAGGTGATAGGCCACACACCATCACTGGAGCCAAGCCACCTCTCTCTCACCACACCGCCAACCATCAACACATTGCTCCAAAGCTTCAAATAATTCACTGTTTCTGCATATTCCAAATTTCCAACAGAATAAAGGCGTTGTGTTGATTCGGAGCGAGATGGAGATCGAACTCAAAGAGTTGAACGCCGATCTTCAATCTCTGAGCCAATCGCTTCCCGATCCGTCTCACCATGCTTTGCTCCGCAAGGTTTTTCTTCTTTTCAATTCCGAATTTACATTCCGGCTCCTTCAATTAATCTAAAGACTCTTCACGAGTGTTAAGTACATTATTAGATCCGATTATGAATTTTACTAAACAAGTGCGGGGTTTTCGCTTTTATGTCTTTGAAGATTCAATTGCGTGTTGAGGACCTTGCCAAGCTTGCAGCGGCTGCACCTGTTCGACGCTCCAAAGTTGAGGTAATTGAATTGCCTATTGGTCCGACACATCTCTGTACTTTATTTGATGAATTCATAGTGTTAAGTTTAATTGAATGGTTTTTCTTCTTATTACATTCTTGCCAGGATATGAGTGCTGAGGTTGTCGATAGCAATCCTTATAGTCGGCTTATGGCACTTCAGAGAATGGGTATTGTGGAGAACTATGAAAGAATACGCGATTTCTCCGTTGCCATAGTTGTCTGTATTAATCTCCTTTATCACTCTTGTTGCTGTAGCATAAAATTTGTGATATGCATGTTTTTATTTTTTAGTTTTTTGTTTTTTGAATATTATTCAGTGGCGTGTATTAGTAAATATCAAAGACCAAAGTGCGAGTTGAATTACAAGGGCATGAAACGTTACTCTTCCCCCTTGACTTGGATTCATATTAATTTAAGAAGTTCCTGTCCTTGATTCCTTTTAGGATCACCTTTATTTTGGAAAACTACTTAGAGTGACATTCTTATTGTTTATCTATGGTCGTATGGTTTGATAAAATGAAATTAGAAATATGTATCATCTAAGTTCTGAACATAGATAATAAGCTTGTTGGAGTATTTTTTTTTTTTTTATCCATTGCCACACTTTCTTTCCAATGTGACATAATTGATGGTGAATATATTATTGATATGGAGGATAACCTGATCTGAATTTTTTATTGAGATATGTAGTTAGAGTTATATATATTTAGCAATATTGTTTGAGTATGTTTGGAAGTTATTCCATGTTGTATTTGTACGTAAAGGATTGTTATGTTTGACATTCAATTAGACTCAACCAGCTAGCTAGAATTGCATATAAACTCCTTTTATTCAGAACATACTCACTGAGAAAATACTTTATTTATGCAAAGAGTTTCTGCGACCTTGCTGTATTTTTTCATTAGAGGATAAGCCTTTTGGTCATGAACATATACAATGGATGAGTCATTCTTTAGAGGATAAACCAAATAGGTTATCCTTACTATTTTTAACTTTATCTAAAAGTTCCTCTCAATTTTTTTCTTCTGTGTAAAAATGTTGATTTTTGGTTATTCTTGCTCGAACACAGGGGATAGGTGGTGTAGGAAGTGTTGCAGCTGAGATGCTGACTAGATGTGGCATAGGCCGACTTTTGTTGTATGATTATGACAAAGTGGAGCTTGCAAACATGAATAGGTTGTTCTTTCGTCCAGATCAGGTGAGTATGCAATTCTTAATTTTCTTGTTCTGAATTTTTATTTTTTTTTTATGTTTGTTATTTCTACACATTATGTCGTGAAATTGAAATGGCTAATCACATGAGTGATTTTTAACATAGTTTCTCTTGGTTAAATAAGTACAAGTGTGAAAATTTATGCTGATAGCTAACTGTAGGAGTTAGAATTTTGTACAGACGAAGCTATATATTAAATTATATTTTCAGTCCTGAATTTTCAAGAAGTTCCCTGTATCCATACCATAATTGTGTGATATAATATTTTTAGTTTTCCAGGTTGGTTTGACTAAGACGGATGCAGCTGTGCAGACTCTTGCGGACATAAACCCCGATGTTGTACTAGAGGTAATTTATGCAGTGTTTATAGCCACAGGATCTTTTTATATATCTATGTTATTGTTAAAATGAATCTTTATAGACATTTTGTTGATTGATAATTTGTTAATACTCTTTATCTGCTGACATATTTCCCTTTTCCTTTTGATTTAGAGCTATACACTGAATATCACAACCGTCACAGGTTTTGAAACCTTTATGTCAAGTTTGAAAAAAAAATCATTTCGCCCTAATAAAGAAGGGAGTGGTGTGGATCTGGTTTTAAGTTGTGTGGATAATTATGAAGCAAGAATGGCTGTTAACCAGGTATATACAAAATAATTTCAATTAAGAACAATTACTTTTCTTCTTTTTGGTTTTCCCTGGGAATTCTCATGTTTGACTGGTTTCTGTAAGCACTGCAGGCCTGTAATGAATTGAGTCAAACATGGATGGAGTCAGGTAAGCAAAAGAATCTGCAAATATCTTTTCTTGTTGGGGATAAAATTCTTGGACTTGTTTATGGAAGAAAACTAAATTGCTTGATTGACTACACCGCCTATCACTATAGTGGAGTAGTAATGTGAAAAGAATCGATGATACTCAAAGATATAGAAATAAACATGTTTCTGATAAATATTGCAAAACATAATTTTCCTTTGCAAATGCCTTTTGGTGCTAAAAAGATATACATACCTTCATATATATATATAAATATATATATATATATATATATATATATATATATATATATATATATATATATATATATATATATATATGTT
>Ga0099825_1003627_pt1 | contig 20520 bp, 9 predicted proteins | sample SiratroredBW_FD_76838 | JGI IMG/M metagenome (GOLD analysis project Ga0099825, IMG submission 76838) | Root nodule microbial communities of legume samples collected from California, USA - Siratro red BW | ecosystem: Host-associated > Plants > Roots > Nodule | place: USA: California | collected... | reverse complement strand
ATTAGCGTCGTTTGAAGATGAGGAGTGGCAGAGGGTACTATCAAACATTGAGCCTGGAAACAAGGTGCAAATTGTTGTTGTTTTCTGCAGCAGGTTAACTGTTAACAAGACGACAATTTATCTCCTATATGAGGGAATTGATGAGAAAGTAGAACACTACCATGCACCAAATATGAATGTTCCAAGTTATGAATCTTTATCTGCTGGTAGGTCGATCTCTCCTCGAGTGGAATCCAAGGAGAAGCTGAGGGGTGTTTCTGTAAAAAGCTTAACTAAAAGCTTATTGAATAAATTGTTATCATGTAAATACTGTTGTAAAGGAAAATTTGAAAATAAGAAAAGTCATGGTTAAAGGATGGTGAATGAATGTAAGGTTAAAGTTGTTTATTATGGTGACTGCAAACCTTGTATTGGTGCTACTTTTTGCTCGGCATGTACAACGACCTATGTAAGCAGATGCTATGCTCTGTAGAGGACCTTGATGATTTGTCCACAACACAAATTTGCACCAGTCTTTTTATTTATTTTTGTGCTTTATTTTGTTAAAATGCATTTATATTATAATATTTTGAAATATTAAATTGTGTCTATGTTTTGAATATTAGAAGAGTCCAATTTCACGATTTTAAAATATTTTAAGACTGTTTGCTTTTGTTGGATTGACAAGTGATAAGGCAATTACGGACTCCGTGGTTCTTCTTGCACCTCTATGACACCGGAAAGGTCTAAAATGTCCATGCATTATATTTTCAAATTGTGAAATTAGAAAGATAAACCCTAAACACAATTCAGAATGTATTTTTTTAAGACGAATTGCTTTTGCCCGATTGATCAGAGACAGGGCAATTACTTTGCACCTCATGGTTTCCTCTTGCAACTCCATGGGTGTGACAAAGGTCTAAAATGATAAAGCTTTAGACTTTTAGATTGTGGAACTAGAAACATCTTATGGTATAACTCAAAAATCATATTTTAAATTATATAAAGGAATTTTTATATTGTAAATTATACAGTTTAAAATTATATCTGGATTGTGTAATTTAAAATACATGGAAATGTATTCTAGATTGTATATTAGGTTATATAATTTAGAATACATTTTTGAATTTTGAACTATAATATGTAATAGATTTCTACATTATGCAATTTGGAATGTTTTTTAACATATGGATAATTTAGACTTTTCCCAACAAGGTATGAAGGTGGTAAAAGAAATACTCCAAAGAGTTTTGGAAAGATTGTTATTTGGATAATTGAAGACCATTTGAGAGAGACTTCACATTATGCCTCTAACAAGATATATGATTAGGAGAATGGAAGAAGAATATATATTAAAGAAAAAGACTATTATTTTGGAGTGTAAATTTTTAGGACTTGTCTTCATTCTTTCTAGTCTTGCATGTATGTAAATAAATGTATAGGAGTTTCTTATTGTATTTTATAGGATTTTGTAAAGGCATGTTTGGGCTACAATTTATCCCTAGTTAGATTTTCTTTTGGTCCTCACTTGGACAACCAACCCTAGGGTAGAACTTTATTTTTGGCCAAACACTAGAATAGAGGATAATATAGAGTTTAAGTCCCACACCAAGTGAGATAACAAACTTTTAGTGTAAAAATGATTTTCTTCATTTTCTCTATTGTATTTAGGCTTGATTTTAAAGTTGCATATCCTTTGGGGCATTGGGAGATTTTCTTGCAATTCTTACATATCATAGCCTGGAGAATTGTCTTGCTCTGGTAATTTCTTATCAGGCTTCAAATCATTGAATTAAGCATGGATAGATTTTTCCACAAGAAACATTCTAGAATTGTACATCTAATATGTGTTAAACATTTCAGAAGATCCCTTTATCACTTTTAGAGTCAAACTTTCTCAAATAGTCCTTGTTGTTCAATATGAAACATTGAATTCCAAAAGGATGGAGACAAGAAATATTGGCTTTCTTATTTTTCCATATTTCGTAGGAAGTCTTTTTGATCAACGGTCTTATGTAAAGTCTATTTTTGTAAATAGTAGATAATATTGATTGCTTCTACCAAAAAGTGCTTAGGGGTTGTGTTTGCATGAGCATTGTTCGAACCATTTCTTGTAAAGATATGTTATTCCTCTCAATAATACCATAATGTTGTGGTGCTCTGAGAGTAGAAAAGTCATGGTTGATATCATAGTTTTTGCAAAGGACTAAAAACTTTTCGTTGTCAAATTCTTCCCCATAATCATTTCTGATAATAACAATTGATGATACACCTTTTATGTTTTGAACTTGTTTTATAAATTCACAAAAGACTTTGAAAGCCTCATCCTTGTGGTTTAAAAACTTAACCCATATGATGGAAAACGCTCTTCTTCTAGTAGTCATCTTTGTGATTTCTTCTTTGGATGATTGATGATAGAGTTTTGATGAGCGAAAACATTCTTAGAACTTAAAGAAATTCAATGGATTAATGTGGAGGTAAAGAATTTGTGAGAGTCAAAGGTGAGATCAACTCACTAGGAAAGAGTCTAGGCTAAGTCTAGAAGGAGACTAACCTAGGGAGAACTTAGGAACAAGTAGAATAGCAAAAAGTAGGCAACATTTCATTACTAATTCCAAGTTAATTTCACATGTAGTGAACACTTCTATTTATAGAGTCTTGGAGAACTTAGGAAGAAGTAGAATAGCAAAAAATAGGCAACATTTCATTACTAATTCCAAGTTAATCTCACATGTAGTGAACACTTCTATTTATAGAGTCTTGGAGAACTTAAGAACAAGTAGAATAGCAAAAAATAGGCAACATTTCACTACTAATTCCAAGTTAATTTCACATGTAGTGAACACTTCTATTTATAGAGTCTTGGACATTGTAGGTTGTATAAAAAGCTTCAAATACTCTTCACTTAGATGATGACATGTGGTAAAGAGGTAGCTTGTGGAGCAAGCTTCAAAATACTCTCCACTTAGATTATGACATGTGGTAACGAAGTGACTTGCTTCCTAAGCTTCAATCCTCTCAAATGAGAGGTTGTCATATGGCAACTCCTTGGACACTCTAGCTTTCATGAGGAGCATACTCTCATGTTTCTTAGTGACTTGGCACCCAGATTGCTCTAGGTGGACGTCCAACATTTTTATGGACTTCAAAGCGTAAAATCTTACACTACATGACCCAAAATACAATATCCATATCTATTCTACTTGGCCCAAATACAAGACCGAAATTATTCTAAACTATTCTAAACAGTTTATGCAACTAGAGGACTTCTTCTTTATGCTCCATGTTCTCTAGAGTGATCTCTCTAAAATTGGATTCAGGCCCGAACAAATGGTTGGAGGCCCAAATAGGCTCAAACGGGCCCAAATAGGCTCAAACAGGCCCAATCTTCTAGAAATCTCTTGATCCACCTTCTAAATATTTGTCCTCTTTATTCTTTAACTGAGATGGCTAAGGCGTATTCCATCATTCCCTCCCTCTTGAAAGGGGTCTATCCTCAGATCTTGCAATTTGTAACAGACAACAACCTTATTATTGTTTGTTTATTCTTGATACCTTCCCAGGTCAAAAAAACATTCTGTAAACACATGAAAATAGTAAAACAGATGGTATATATACAAAACATTTAAGAATGAAAGTGAAATTCACAAGAAGCAGTCTCCCGATGTCAAGGTACTCCTTACTAGATGATGGACAAATGTTGTTGACCTAAAGAGCATTTTCATTTTTATTTGTATTTTTTTGTGTTCCAATCCCATGGAGTTTCTTAATATTTTGATCTTGTTGTTTAAATTCAAGCAACTTATCACATGATTTTTCTATGAGTGAGAGTTTTGTGTCAATGTCTAGGTTAACACCAGACACATAGTTTTCTTTAGACAATTCCTAACAAAGATTTTCTGTGAATGAGGAGTTTATGTCAGTGTCAGATTCAACCCTAGATTGAGGTTTCTCTTTAATTAACTCATCATAAGGTATTTATGTGTAAGAGGATTCAATGTCTAGTTCAACTTCAAACAAAGGTTCATTCAAATTCTTGTTCTTTACTTTCTCTTCTTTCTTTTCTCTCTTTTAACTTCTAAATCTTCCTATTTAATTTTTATTGTCTAAGCTCAATCTCTTTAAGTCTTTGATCTAAATAAACAAGACATTTTTCTTGTTTTTCTATTATTTTTTTATCTTTTCCTTCTCCACTTCTTTCATTTTCAAATATGAAGACGAAACAAATTTTATTCTCATACACGCCTTTAACTCACTCCAATTCAAAATTTCTAATTTTGTAACATCATTTTGTGTTTGTCTCCACCAAAATATGGCATATCCTTGAAAACTTGAAGTAGCCATGGATAATTTTCTATACTTTTCTACTTAGTGGTATTCAAAAAGTTTCTCAACCTTTATTTCCCATCCTAAATATTCCTCAACACTATTACGTCCATAGAAAGTAAGAAGCTTTATCTTAGGCTATGTAGAATGGAAATGACCTCTAGGCTTATGATTATATCGAGAGAATGATTGACTATTATATCAAGAATTAATACACACTCCTTCTTCTCTTAATCCTCTCACATCAGATTCTATCCTTTTTTTATATTTATGATCTACTTGTGTTGGATTTTACTTTTTCTTTATTCTTTCTCAAAGTCTTTATCTCCTTTGCAACAATGGCAAATTAAACTTTAGTATTTATTTTCAATGATCTAAGCTCATTCAAAATTTTCCTCAAGTCAGATTTGTTTTCACTGGATTCATTGCCACTATGACGAGTAGAATGCCTAGAAATCTTGAGTTTTGTATAAAAGGTTTTTCAAAAGGAGAAAGAATAAGCTAAGCACAACAGGGGGATTCCAAGGAAAGAGAGGTGCGTCACTTGGACAACATAACTACCATACATTTCCTAGCCAGAACCTTACCTCACTACATTACACAAATCATTTTCTTAATGAGAATCACTTGAATACAAACAAAGGAGACTAACACTACAAAATTTAAAACCACAAAGTTATCAACTAGTCGTGATAAAGCAAAAATAAAAGAAATTAAATGACAATGCTTCAAAAGTAAAACTAGGTGACCCTAAGGTGAGGCTCATTGGCAGCTTAGACCTTTGAGACACACTCATCATCTAAAAGCACAATACTAATACACTAATCAAGTTGGTCAATACAACTTACACCTCAAAATAATACAATAAAATTATTTGCTTGAAAAAATAAAAGCTGCTACATTATGCCTATCATGTGTTTGTTACAATGCCTCACATGTTTCACACTTCTCTTCTCAAGTGTTTGCTCTCCCCTTCACAAGTGTTTAGCTTCAAAGCATTACTTGTTTTTCCTCCTAAGGTGAGTACTCCTTGCAAAGTCCTTCGTCTGGATGCTACCTAGAAGTTAGTTTAACTCTCAAAACGAACAAATTTTTGAGATGTATTCAACACTAAGAGACCAATAAAGAAAAATCAATAAAAAATCAATTTGAAAAGTAAAACTCAATAGAGATTAAAAATGAGACAAGACACAAAGATTAAACGAAAATTAGAACAAGTAAGAAATTAAAGGTAGTAAAGGATGTAGAAACTCAAAAGGAATTACATAAAGATATGTACTAAATTGGATTAAAAAAAATAAAAGAAATTAAAATTGATAGTATCATGCTTATTGTCCACAATCAATTCATAAATCACAGCTGGACCCACAATTGTATGTATGAAAATGAAATCAATCAAAGCCATCCAAATTAATTTTTCGAATGCTGGCCCATATGGAACAAGTTTTTCCTACACCTCTATACCACTACAAGAAAAAAGTTATTTAGACACCAATTTTAGCTACCAAATAAAATGGTTGCTAATTGTAAGAAAAATAACCATCAAATTAGATTTTGGTTGCTAAATAACTACAAAATAAAAGTGATGATTGAATTTAATTAAGTCAAGATAATTAGTATCTAACATAAGCTACCAAGGTTTTAGTCACTTATATTATTAGATTCTAAATTAGTTTCTAATCAAGTTAGTGACTCATTTTATCATTTTAGAGACCAATAAACTGGTTTCTAAAATCAATCTTTCTTGTAGTGTACCTTCTTCTTGCAATCCATACATTTTGAATTTCCCAAACCACCCATTTCAAAAAGAAAAAATTGCCTTTATGAAGAATGATGTATAGGTTGAAAGGTGAAATAGAGGTGCTTCAATGAAGTTGGTGTTGTTGTGGTGTAATGTGGTGGTGTAGAGTGGCGGTAGTAGCAGTTATGGGAGGAAGGTTGGTCGTGGTTGTTAGTGGTGGCGGTGGCGAGGTGATGGTGGAAGGTTTTCGTCAGAGGTAAGTTTGGGTAGGGTGGGTTGTGAGTTTGTATTCTGGATTCTATAATCCAGAAAATCACCAGATTACATAATTTAAAACTTATTTTGTTGTTGAAAATAAACTTCCAAATTTACTAAACCCGGAATAAGAAGCTGGCTTCCGGAATAGGCCGTTTCGGAAGTACAAAATGATTTTGGAACACATCTCTTGCATTGTATGCCTGAAGCTAAATTTGTATTTCGGAATAGCCCAATCTAGAAATGAAAATTAACCTTTCAAATTAGGTTATTTCGGAATAGAAATTTATCTTTCAGAATAGCTTGTTTCGAAAGCTTAATTTTCACTTTCAAATTAGGCTATTCCGAAATAGAAATTTAGCTTTCAGAGCAGGCGATTCCGAAAGCTAAAATTTCTATTTCGAAACAACCAAATTTGGAAGGTTAATTTTTAGTTATGGAGCGTTATTCCGAAAGGTTAATTATTACGGTTTTTGGTGAATATTTTAATTAGTTGTTCATTGCATATTGGTAAATATAGGTGATTGATGCATGTGAGGATGAAGGACCATGTTTGGACTAGAATATCCGATAAAGTTGATAAAATGTCGAATATGAAATAATTAGAATTAGTTAACATTGATGGTGGTGATTTGGTTAGTAATTTGACAACATATGAGGTAAATTGATTATGTGTAATTTGTGTAACAATTTCAAGACCTCATGATAACCATGTAATATATTATGTTGTAGGTATTTCTAACATGAGATGTTTTACTAGAATGGTTTGTAGAGTTGCGTTTGGGCTTAATTTTGTAATTGTGATACTTAGATCAGACAAACCAAACAAACAACAAGGAAGGAAAACACTTGTGTTATTAGGTTTTGAATAGAGTGGTACTATGGGAAATACAAGCATGAAGTAGATGTTAGTATAACTAGTTCAAGGAAGTGTGGTTGTCCTTTTAAATTGAGGGGTAAACTTGTTTTAAATGGAGATGGTTGGGTGTTGAAGGTCATATGCGGTTTGCATAATCATGCATTGTCTGAGACACTAGTTGGTCACCCTTATACAGGGAGATCAAAAAGTGATGAACATGCGTTACTTGTGGACATGATGAAGAGTCAAGTTAGACCAACAAACATCTTGCTAACCTTGAAAGAGAATAATGTGACCACAAACAAGTATTTGTACAATGCCAGATATACTTATAAGTGATCACTTAGAGGACCAATAACTGAAGCACAACAATTTATGATGTTGCTTGAGCATGTCCAATACATTTATTAGAGTAAGTGTCATAACTCTTCTAAGGTTGTTAGTGATATTTTCTAAACACACCCTGATTTAGTGAAATTGTTGAATGTATTTCACATTGTTTTGTTGATGGATAACACCTATAAAAAAAATAAATATAGGTTGTCGTTAGATTGACTTTTTCGGCTGCCTTTGTGTTGTTATGTAGTGAACGTGAAAACAACTTTAGTTGGGCTTTGGAAAAAACTGAGAGGGTTGTTTCTAAGGGGTGATGTACACCCTAAAGTGATTATTTGTGATAGAGACCTTTCTTTGATGAATGCAATTAACATTGTTTTTCCTGAAATTACTAACTTGATATGTCAGTTCCACATAAATAAGAATGTCAAAGCAAAGTTTAAAATGCTAGTTAATTTCAGAGAAGCTAGGGAAGTTATTATGGAAGCATGGGATTTGTCATTGATTCCACCGATGTTAATTCACTTGAGGAGTGTCTTAAACATTTTGAATGTGTATGTGCCCTCTGTTCATTATCGACTGAATACATGAGCAAGACATGGGTGATTCCACACAAGGAAAAATTCATGAGGGCATGGGTAAACAAGGTCATGCATTTAGGGAATATCACTTCAAATAGGTAAGTTTGTATTTTGTTAAGTCATGGTAAATATTTTTATATTTTCAAACTATTCCAGGTCAAATTGAGGGATGACTGTCCGTTACCAACCGTTGACGTTATGTGGTTAATTTATGCTTACCGTGAGGCAAAATTATGGTCACAATATTATGTTAGTAAAATGCAAACATTTTCACACCTCATAAGAGTTAATCTTACACTGAAATACTTGTGGTTACCAATAATCAATTATGTGGCAACATGTGAGCAAGTTTTGGAAACGGACACACGCATCCCCACTTTACCCTCATCATGGAGTGCATTTCAAAGTCTTATTCCACTATTAAATTATTTTCCCCTTCTAAGTGTCTTTAAAGACTTGCTTAGTTCATTGTTTCTTGTAAAATTCATTGACATAAATGAAATACTTGTGGTTACCAATGATCAATTATGTGGCAATAAGTGAGCACGTTTTGGTAAATGACACATGAATACCAACTTTACCTACATCCTGGAGTGCATTTCAAAGTCTTATTCCACTGTTAACTTATTTTCCTACTAAGAGTTTTTAAAGACATTATTAATGCATTTATTTGCTTGTAAAACTCACTGACATAAAATAAATACTTGTGGTTACCAATGATCAATTATGTGGCAACAAGCGAGGAAGTTTTGGTAACTGGCGCATGCATCCCACTTTACCCACATCATGCAATGCATTTCAAAGTCTTTTTCCGCTGTTAACTTATTTTCCCCTTTTAAGTGTTTTTAAAGACTTGATTAATTAATTTCTTTACCAGTAAAAGTCATTAGCATAAATGACATATTTGTGGCTACCAATAATCAATTATGTGTCAACATGTGAGCAGGTTTTGGTAACTGACACATGCATCTCTACTTTTCCCACATCATAGAGTGCATTCCAAAGTCTTCTTCCACTGTTAACTTATTTTGCCCTTCTAAGTGTTTTTAAAGACTTCCTCATATCATTTTTATGCTTGTAAAAGTCATTGATATAAATGAAATAGTTGTAGTTACCAATGATCAATTATGTGGAAACATGTGAGCATGTTTTGGTAACTAACATGTTCATCCCTAATTTACTCACATCATGGAGTCTATTTCAAATTCTTCTTCCATTGTTAACTTATTTTCCCCTTCTAAGTGCTTTTATAGACTTCCTTAGTTCATTTCTATGCTTGTAAAAGTCATTGACATAAATAAAATACTTGTGGTTACCACTAGTCAATTATGTGGTCACTTATGAGCAGGTTTTGGTAATTGATCGATGCATCTCAAATTTAGCCACATCATGGAGTGCATTTCAAACTCTTCTTCCACTGTTAACTGATGTTGTCCTTCTAAGTGTTTTTAAAGACTTCCTTAATTCATTTATGTGTTTGTAAAAGTCATTGACATAAATGAAATACTTGTGGTTGCCATTGATCAATTATATGGCAACATGTGAGCAAGTTTCGATAATTGACACATCCATCCCCACTTTACCCACATCATAGAGTGCATTTCAAAGTCTTCTTCCACTGGTACTAAGTGTTTTTAAAGACATGATTAATTAATTTCTTTGCTTGTAAAAGTTGTTAACATAAATGAAGTACTTTTGGTTACCAATGATGAATTATGTAGCAACATTTGAGCAGTTGGTAACTGACATATGCATTCCCACTTTACCCACATCATGGAGTGCATTTGAAAACCTACTTCCACATTGTTTACTTATTTTTCTCTTCTAAGTTTTCTTTAAAGACTTCCTTAGTTGATTTCTTTGCTTGTAAAAGTCATTGACATAAATGAAATAGTTGTGGTTACCAATGATTAATTATGTCGTAACATGTGAGCATGTTTTGGTAATTGACACATGCATCCCCAATTTACTCATATCATGGAGTACATTTGAAAATCTTCTTCCATTGTTAACATATTTTCCCTTCTAAATTGTTGTTAAAGACTTCTTTAGTTCATTTCTTTGCTTGTAAAAGTCATTGACATAATTGAAATAATTGTGTACAAAAATGAAATTAAAACAAATAAATATTTTTAGGGTTTTTGTATTAACACATAGAACACAGAAAAAGGGTAAAAGATGAATAGAATAAAATTATCAGGGTTAGATTTAACCAAGCATCACTCTCATGTATAAAAACAATTTTCTTCTTTTCTATCAATAATGAATATCAATCCACTAAACTCAAACCTGATTGCTCAGCAGATGAGCTTGGAGATTATCTATTAACCGTCAATTCCTTAATCAATTATATAGATAAATCTTGCATTCACACAAGGATCTTAACAATAACAAATGAATCACGCTCTATTCTTATACACAAGTTTTCATCTGGTAAATTAATTCAGTTATATATTTAAAAGATATTTTCCAATACTTTTAAGAATCAATGATCGAGTTATGGATCCGTACAACAAGAATAGACAAAAAATGAATAAATTGATTATTGAAAGAAAAGTATTTATGATAAAGACATAAGATAAACCCAAATATGATTGCATGAGAGTTCCATCTGATTATATCTAACCTCAACAATAATGGGTTTATCTCCTCATAGTCATTAGAACACCAAACATCCAATAAGCACAATGGAAGAGGTTGGATTAAACCCAGAAACTCCTGAGTTGGCTCTAAGTCTGACTTTTTATGATCTATGGTCGAAGATATCAAACCCTAATGTGAAAGGTTTCTTAAATAAAATCTATTTTTTTTTTTTGCACTCTTTTCTACGCCAAGCGTAATTGAATTATGTTGCAATTTCAGCACTTTTATTCCATTGTTAGCATTCTGAGCTCAACCCATGAAACCTGCACCCGGTTTGGTATTCGGCCCAGCTATCAACATCAACATTCCAATTTTGCCCTCATGTGCTCCTAGAGACTCCAATCTTGCTCTTCTAGACCTGAATGTTTCCTGATAAATTATTTAACAAAACTAATGAGATTTAGAGTAATATTTGATGAAAAACTCAAGTAAAAATTTATTTATAAAAGAGCAAATTATTCATTAAAACATGAGATTTAGCATGTTCCAAGCTTAGAAAAAATTTGATTTCATTATGAAAATAAGTCCAAAAATACCATATAATTTAACTCTATCACATTTGTACGTAAGAGAAAAAGCATGAGGGATACGAATAAAGTAGCTTTATTGATGAGTAGAGAATGAAAACATAAAACGTCAATTAACTTTTTCCTTTTAGATGACATGGATGACAACATGGATGCATCCATGGTAACTTTCGTTATTTATGTGCTGTAAATTATTCTGATTTGATATGCTTCGGAGATTGTGCAAAGAGGGACTTTTCATTTCCTCCTAAAAGCTCTTAAATGCATGATAGAGAAACTGATATTAAACAAAATTCTTGCATAGACTCATAAAGGTTTTTTCTAAAATGGAGCTATCATTTTAAGGTGTGTTTTCCTTGCTGTATCCGATTTTTTCTTCTAGACATTGTCAGGTGCTCGACCCTTTAGAGGTTGGCCTTGATACCAACTGTGAAAATCAGGAAAATCACAAGGGAGGGTCTGTGATTGAATTAATTTTGAAAATATTTTGCAAATATCGTTTGATTAAAGAAGCTAAGATGAAGATTTATGTGTAAAACAATTAGATTCAAATTCTTTCAATTAATATGTCAAATTAAATACACTTAACTAACTCAAGTGAATCATTTGTCTATGCTATTATCAAGCATAAGGGAAGACTTCACAGTGTTGTATTGTCTAACAAACAAAACACTTATATTTTACATATTTATTATTTGAACAAACCATTTGTCTTACAGATGATAAATGATTATGTTTCATGCTTTGTTGTATTTAAGCGCTTAATCAAAATCATCGGGTGTTATATTTTTTCTTAACACATGATTACGCCCCCTGGGTGTTAGCTACCATGTTATGATGAAAGCAAGTAGCCAGTTGTCCAATTTAAGTTCACCAACATTAAAGTCCTTGGTGGATGTAATAGGTTTCTTTAAGTAACTCGTGAAGTATAGAGTTTGTTGAATTCAGACGAGTAAGTTGTTTCCAAACATTTGCAGTAACCTCAATATCTACTCCTTTCACCTGAGATGTAAGAAATAACACCTTCAAACATTAGATTGGTATTTTGACTAAACCTGAATAAATTTTACGAGTCATTTCAAAAAAGTTTGAAGATGTTGATGTTATAACAATTTTCTCAAACCTATGAATTTCTCTTCTTTCATCTAAGAAAACTTAAGAATGTTAAGAATATTTACTTATATCTTATTCATTTCCTAAATAAACACAACCATTTTCTTTTGATTACTAGCAAACCATATTTCAAGATTACCGGTTCTACTATAAGAAGAGAAAGAAGAAGATGTTGACAATGAAAATTTCATCATGATATAAAGTTCTTCTACTTGGTGCAATGAACTTGGTTCTCTTTTTAGGTAATGTGGTGAAGAGGAACATGGACTTGAAACACTTTGACACTATATGCAATGATAAATGAAATATTAGTAATGTGAGACAGCATATAATCTTGATCAAGTTATAAAAAACTAAGGTTCATAAATACATCATATTTAATTCAATTAAATAAACTTGTGAATCGTTATTTAGATAAGAAACGTCTTAGACCATTAGCAATTGTAAACTAACCTTCTCTTTACTCTCTTTTTAGTCTTTGCCATGAAAAATTATTTAGTTGTTAAACTCTATCTTGTTTGAGTGAGAAAAGAAAATTAAAACTATAAGATAAGTTCGACAAATAAAAGTAAAAATTCTTGCCGACAAAACAAATTAAAAATAAAAAGATGATAAGATTACAAACTCGAAACTTATCAAAACTAATAATGTAATGCAATATTTTGAATTTCAAATATAAAAATTTCTCATAAATAATTAAGTAGTAAATCTTACCTTCTCTCCCCCTTCTTCTAACCCATGTGTTACTATATTCCTATGTAGATAAGTATATAGATATTTATATAAAAAAAATATTGAGAAACGTATTAAATAGGTTATAGTAAGATTTTGTGAAAATGAAAAGAAATTTAAGAAAGCAGTCTAAAATAATTAAAAGCAAAAACCAAATAAAATAAAAAGTCACAAATTTCCTACGAAACAAAAACACTCATCCCTTATCCAAACACTCACCGAACAACGAAAGACAAAACCGAAAAAACTACACACAAGAAGCATACGCCAGTTCCGAGCTTCGAACACTAACCTTATCTGTTTATTATTCCCTTAAAAGATAACGCAAACTCTTCCATTTGGAAGCTCACTCACACAGCCATGAAAACATGATTGCCCTCAAGCCCATTCTTCACGCTCCCTTGCACGCGTTCCACCACGCGCCACCCCACAACGTGAGAGCTTCTTCCGTTTGGTGCGTCTGCAAGTCAAAGGAGTCCGATTCCGAGGGCTCCCCGGCGGAAGGAGATGCCAAGAGCCAAGAGCTTCTGGCGCGAATCGCCATGCTTCAGACGGAGAAGGTTCGGCTGACCGATTTTCTGGAGGAGAGGTCTGCGTATTTGTCGCAGTTCGGGGAAGAGGCCAAGGCTGAGTTTGACAAGATCGGAGAAGATGCGCTCAAAGGGTTGGATGAAGCTGGTGCAAGAGTATGGCTTCTTCAACTTCTTTTAATTTCTTCTTCTTACTCATTATTTGATTCAATTTTCCAGATTAAGTTTATGTTTAGCAAGGTCACCTTTTCTGCAAGAAATAATATTGTTTATTTAGTTTTTATGATTATACAGTGTTATTTTTTTTTAGTTTATATACTTGAAAATAGTTAATTTTAGTTTTGTTTATATATATTATTTGAATTAGTTTTAGTCTTCATTTATATGTCAGTAATATTTTTTAGTTATTTTTTGTGTACAAATATATTTTTTAAATTTTAGGGCTTTAATAAAAAAAATATCTAAGTAAGTTTTTAGCCTTTTAATATTGATTTTTATTTTTGAATACTTAATTTTTCAAAAGAAACTATACATTTAATAATTTATAAAAATTTAGTTTAAACTTTTTAGAATAATATTTAATTGTATTTTGCCTTTATTATTACGTTTTAAATTTTTCTATTTTCAGTATTGTTTTGATTCAAAAAGTTATCTTAAAAGTGTTTTAATTGTTTTTAGTTTCTCAACTTATTATTTTTATCATAACAAGTAATATATTTTTTATTATATGATTAGAGAGAGATCTTCTTCTAACACTTTAGATATAATAAGATACAAGTTTTAATTTAACCAAAATATAGAATTTATTGGAGATAACATTAAATACTTAGGCCGAATACTACTCCGATTCAAATATTAAAAGTAATTGTACCATGAAACTATAGTGTTTGAAATGTTTACCATGAACTTAATATGTTAAATTGAATGTGGTTTTGGACCTTTTAAGTTATCTTAATTGCTTAAGTCTTTTCTTTTCTAAATTATTAAGCAAATTTAGTCCTTAATATATATGCTTAAAATCCTTAAATTGCTGTTTTTTGTTTAAATATTTTGAAGATTTATAATGAGTTTGAGATGTAAAATAACGTTAAAAACGTAGAGGAAAATAATTTAGTATGAATTGAATATTTGAAGGATTTTTATAAGATGTTAAAAAAAATCAGGTTGTAAAATATTTAAACTGTTGGCTTTAGCTAACATTTTTATAGAAATTAATATCAATATATCGAAATGTTGTGAGAGAGAAAAACATATTTTATCAGATTGATTTAAAGGGGGCAATTTTATGATTTCCCTTTTACTTTGGCTAAAGATATTTTGATCTGAAGACAATTTAATCCTTCATTTTGTAAATATTCTAAATAAAATTGAGAATTTGAAAGATTTAGGGAAATAAATTTGATAGGAGACCAAACCCCACCAAATTTAAATTAGAGAAATTAAACTTATAATTAAGTTTTGTACTAATTAATGGTGAGCTGGAATAAGGTAGTTTAATATATATAAAATCCTTGCAAAGGAAAATATGAATTAATAATCTGATTGCAAAATTAAAATATTAAACATAACAACAGACCTCAATAATACTGCATAATTCAATCTGCATGCTGGACAATATATATGAAAGTGAAAATTACTTCAAGAGTGACCCTTTTACATTCATTTGTGATTAACAGATAACAGCAAACATAGAGAGTGAGATGCTAGCATTTGAGGAATCTAGTGAACTTAACAAACTAGAGATTGAAGAGGGTGAGAAAAAAATAGTGGAGTTTGAGGACCAAATGGAGAAGGATCGAAACGAAGGGCTATTCTTTAAGAACCTTGGACAGAATAAGGCACTTGTTGATAAAGAAAAACCCAAGGAGGAGGTGGAAAAGATCAAAGATGTGAACACAAAAAACAGTGGTAGCAAAACAAGGAAAAATATTTACCTCTTCTTCATTGGCTTGCTGACTTTTGGAATAGTTAATTCTTTTGCCTCATCCTCAGGTGCTGATTGGAAAAGAGTTTCAGTTCTTGGAGCTATTCTTGTTGTGTTGTTTTCTTTATTCATCAATGAACAAAACAAGGACAACCAGAAAGACTGATAAAAAAACTCAAAAAGTTCATTTTCATTTTGATAAAAAGAAGTTTCTAGGGGATGACATTGTGAATTGGTAATGCATGATTCAATAAATGGCCCCAAGGTAGAGCTTACAACTTGGACTTGATGCAGATTTTTGGCTTCAACTCAGCTGAGATATTGCTGATTTCACCCCAGTGTTGTCCAGAATTTGGTTGACTAGATACCATGAGATACTGCACAAATGTAGAATCACTTTAAATCTTGTGTTGATGCAGAAAATATGTACATAGCTTTTAGGAGCATCTTCAAGTGGCTATTAGAAATTAATATTTAGAAGCACATGTTTGTAAGTCTTTCTGTCAAATAAAGAAGTAATTAGAAAGCCATAAAGACTCAAAGTTGGATAAAAAAAATTGAGAAAATGAAAGAAAAACAAAGTGACACATTATAAGTTATATATTTAGAAAATAAGAAAGATATGAGAAGATGAGGTGAAAAAAAAAGGGAAAGTAAAGGGACTATATGTTAACTCAAACTTTTTTTCCAATGACGTGTTGCTAAGCAACTTCTTTCATTTCATATTACTTTATTTTACACTATCTTTATATGTTTCAGAAGAGCCTTTTTATTCTTTCTTTTATGGTTTTGTAGAGTATAGGAAAATGTTTGACGAGGGTTTCTTGTGGTTAAAGTAGCTAGCTATATAATTATCAATGTTTGCACGATTTTTCCTAAAAGTATTTTTAGGAGAAAAAATTAAAAAAAAATGTCTTTTACACCTTCGAGAAAAAATAAACTGCTAGGAGTAGAATTGTCCAAATGTTAAATTCATTCGTTCATGTTCTGCTCTAACTTTGAAATACTACAGTACGGCATAATTGACAATTATTAGATAGAAATGAATGAGAATAGGATTACACTCACTTCAGAAGAAGAATTATTGATTTATGTATTTTCTTATAAACAATTTTAGAACATCATAATAATATGAAATAATTGTTATAAATCTAAAATTTAATTTATTTATTCAAAAGAATTATCAATCAAAATCACCAGCTATGCTTAAAATAAATAAAAGGAATTATATTAGTTAAAAAGGGTATAAAATAAAAAATATTTGTAAAGGCATGTCTATCTAGACTTTTTTGGATTTTCAAAATTCATTCAAGTTTCAACCCAAAAAAGTTATGGAAGAAACTAAAACAAAAATATGTAAAAAAATATAAGCAACTAAGTTGTGTTCGAAATATTTTAAAAAAATGAATAAACACTTGTCCTAAAATAGGCTTTTTCTTTCTGTACCCTCGTATTTCTAACTACAATTCATAATTTTAAAATAATCATTTTACACTTTGTAAAAGTGACTTCCAAATTACATTTCTAAGACAAGCTTTTCAGAATTTTTAAAATAAGTTTTCTGAACTTTTCAAAAATACTTGTGAAACAAAATTTTCAAAACAGGATCTCTAGAATAAAATTATTAAAACATATGAGATACATTTTGAATTGAACTTTACAAAACAAAATTTTTAGAAGAAATTTTTTAGAACATATGATATCTTTCAGAAAAATTTTAGAACAAATTTTCCAAAACACAGATTTTTGAAACATAATTTCCAAAATAAACATTTTGACATTTGAATGGTAGCTTTCGGAACGAGCTTTCTAGAACAACCCTCTCTTCTTTCTCCTTTTACATAATACAAAACTAGAATATTTTAGTCTTTCTCTTTTAATATGGGTAGAATTAGTAATTATCGGGTGTAGAAAGCAAAAGTCCCTTTTGAGACTTCATTACCATAAATGCAAACATTTATTACCTTTTAGTTGAGTAAGAATAAGTCTAGGACTGCTTCTTCATTACCATAAATCCAAAACTGTTCTGTTTAAAAAGGCTCTTGTGCCTACAGTAAGAGATGGAGGTGCGTGATTTTTTAAAAAATAAAAAACTTTTGAAACTGCCTACAGTAAGTCATTTTTGTTATATCTCTACTTTTGAAATGGACAATTTTGGAAGTGATTTTTTTTAAAAAACAAGTGAGGTATAGGTTTTGGAAGTATAACTGTCTGTGATAAAATATGAAAAATAATTTTAATTTTTTTTTAAATTTGGAGATGTCTCAAAAAAAGTACTGGAGGAGCAAGAAGAAGCAATCTAAGTCTAGATATGCTTGTAGAGTGTATCAATTGGAAAATTTTTGTAGAGTCTTCTCGAGCTCTCACCAAAACTCTCATTCTCAAGGCTTTTTCTTCCTGTACCACTATAAGTTCTATATACACCCTTATAATTTTAAAATAAATAGTTTATCCTTCATAATCTGTTTTAAAAATCTTCCGAAACAAGCTTTTTGGAATTCCAAAACATGATTTCTAGAATAGGATTTTCATAGTAGAATTTCCAAAACAAGTACTCCAAAATGAGGTTATGATAATGAAGGAAAAATGCTTTGAATGATTTAAACCAATTCTTTCTAAATAAAACTGTTTTAAATGCACCACAGTTGAATAAGTCATTTTCTGCAATCAATGATTAGTTATACAGTAGTTTTTAGACAATTTGAAGTTCTTACAAAAAATTGATCTGGAGAAAATTTGGAAACTCTCTTAATTGACTCTAATTGATTTGTTTTGATTAATTGAGTATCAGACTAAAATTTTTTATTACCTCTAATCAGTGATTAATTGTATAATTGATTATAGAAACAATTTGAACAAATTCCTTTTGAGCTTCTTTGATACATTTTCGTATACCCAACGTTCTACAAATTAATTGCTTAGGGAAGCTTTTCAAATTTGAATAATATTCCTAACTCGAAATTGAATTCAAAATTTAATTAACACACTTTAAAATCAAATAATATTCAAATCAGAGATTACAATGTTATAAGAGTCTCCGTTTTTCTAAAAGCTTTTGATATCTCTATGGTTACAAAAATTATTTGAAATGGTTTAATGCTCTCAAATTTAACATATTTCTTGTTTTGTTAACAAGATTCGTTACACAGAATTGAAAGAAGAGTAGTACCTTGCTTATTGAACGTCTAACAACTAGATGATGAAGGTTACTCTTTGGTGTATCAAAAGTTGCTTTTATAAGCCCCAATAACCACCGATTTTACTTTAAAGATAACAAGAAAACAAAGAAAATTACACAAAGGTGGCAAAAATCTAAGTATCTACTGCATACTCAAGTATCTATTATATATTTTGAGCATAGAGCATCTACTAATTTGGGTTGTGCAAAAATTTATTATAATTCTTCACAAATGTAAAGTAACCCTTGTTAGCTTTATCTATTCTTTTTTTTAAAAGTGTTTATTTCAATCTTGAGTAGTCTTGATTTCAAGAGAGATTGAAACTGGTTTAATATAAAGAGATTTGTCTACTAGTGATTTGAAGAGGTTTATGAACTCTTTGTAAAGTAGTGAGGTTTGTGTACTTGTTGTAACATTTATTAATAATATAACCTCTTGAACAATTTATTCAAAGGAGGATATATCCAAGAGTTTAAGATGAACAAGTATAATATTGTTTTATCTGTGTGCTTATCTATTCTTGTATTGGATGATCTTACTTTATAGTTTTGTTTATAGCGGTTTGAGTTCAGACTCCATTCAACTCTCTATTTATAGAGTCAGTTGTTCCTACAAATATATGATCTTGTTTTTTTAACTAGTATAATCTTTCTTGTGCAATTTTTATTTCTTTATCTTTTTTTATTATGTTGCAATCCATTTTGTAGCAATCCCGTTTTTAATTTGATTGCATTCAATTTTCAATCTCAAATGACTTTTGAAAGAACTTTAAGAAAGAGAATTTTTCCAAAATAGTTTGAAAACCAATTCACCCCTCTTAATTTAGATAAGCCATTCATTTTTTTTCCTAACAAAAACAATACACTTAAGGTCACTACCTATCAAGTATAAGGGAGAGATGCTTGAGAGGTGTACCCACAAACACATCCATGAAGCACTCACTAAAGCCAAGACTCACCCTAAGGCTTTGTGTGGTTGGAGGAGTGGATTTGAAAGGATGAATTTGAAGGGATTTGAGTGGATTGTGTGTGGATGAGAGGATTGTTTGGATTAATGGATGGATGGTAAGATTTGAAGGATTTTGAGGGAATTGGTTATGAAAGATTGGGATTGATTTGATAGATGTTATAGATTTGTTTTTATTTTTTTTAATTGATATATTTCTGAAATTACTAATTAACCCTTGTGACATAAAATGGTAAAAAATTAAAATGAATTAGATTAAATTGATTTTAATATAAAAAATATAGAAACTAAATTAACTAACTAGATATTTTTTTTAGTAGGTTGATAATGATTTTAATTAATCCAACCCGTGCACATCCTTATTTTTGTGTGTTAATAATTTTATATTTAAAAGAAAATAAATCTGTTTTTAAAATGAATAAAAAATACTTTAATAACATCTTCTCGCCTCAATTTCATCATATATATTGAATCAAATAAGGAGACAAAAATATATTTTTTCTGATTTACTTTAATTAAACATTAAGTAAACATATTTTCATCGATAAAAAATAAAAAGAAAGAATAAATAGAAAATAATATAATATTTATAATATACTTTTATTATTTATTTTATAAAGTAAACAATTTTTAGTGATTTAATTATTTTAGGTCAATAATATAATTATGAATGGATAGATTGTATTGAGTATGGGTAGATTGAATGGAGATTAATTATATTATAGTTGTTTTGGAAAAAAGGAAAGTATTATGAATGAAAAAAATATATATAATTATTGAAATCAATTATTTGAAGAATTAGGTATAAATCAGTTTATTTTTCATATAT
>Ga0099825_1003623_pt1 | contig 20531 bp, 7 predicted proteins | sample SiratroredBW_FD_76838 | JGI IMG/M metagenome (GOLD analysis project Ga0099825, IMG submission 76838) | Root nodule microbial communities of legume samples collected from California, USA - Siratro red BW | ecosystem: Host-associated > Plants > Roots > Nodule | place: USA: California | collected... | reverse complement strand
TTTTTTTTATATATATATATATATATATATATATATATATATATATATATATATATATATATATATATATATATATATATACTCTTGTGTAAATAGTGACTTTTTTTGTAATAATAGTTTCCTGTTGTTTTTCTTCTTCTTTCTTTCTCAAAGCTACTCCACTGTTGTATTATAGATAATAATAGAGCTAAGAAATTCTGAATTATAATAATCCATTAAGTATAGAGAGTTTGATGACTTACATAAATTCATAATTTATAATTTTGTTATCCCAACTGTAAATAAAAATACCACAAATATCACTTTTCATAACAAAAATCAAACATTAATTTATTCTTGACCATCCATTGTGAAAGTAGTAAACTAGTAAACTTCTGAAAATTACTTGGTGTAACAATATGTTACACGTGGTTTTGTTCTGTATACATGTGTGTGTTTATGTTAATATTATAAAAAAAGAATTGAATACATGTACACACACCATTAATGTACGCAACTTGTCTTCATAATTTCTTTAAGAAATTTAATATTACTATGAACTCCATTATACATCATAATGGTTAAAAACAAACAATCATTAATAATATAAAATTTAGTTATTCGTAACCGAAAAAAAAATAACTATAATATTTAAATATTATCTCAAATAATATAATATTATAAGTGACATAATTTGAAACATTAAAATTTATATTAAATATTAGTAAAAACCCGTGGACGCGTTTTGTTACAAAATTTTATTTTAATAAGTTAAATTTAATATTTACACTAAATTTAAACAATTTATTTAAATGCAATATCTACATTATCATTTATTATATTCTATATGTGTAATTTTTAATTTGAATGAATATTATAACACCTTAATTTCTCTTTTTTTTTAACAGTCAAATTTAATTCTTAATTTTTGTGTGTGTTAGGTGAATATTGAAATGTAATAAGTAGATAGTTATTAGTGAAAAGTATTTTACCAAGTATCAATCATGATTAAATTCTTTAGTTTAAAGGAATTTTGTTCAGTGACACCAAAATCGCGGGAAATGGAAACTCAGACTCAAAAAACAAGATTAAGAAACATTATTGACATATATTTAGGGTTAAATGAATTTTAGGAAAAAAAAATCTTAAAAGACTGGGAGAACTATAATACTCTGAAATTTCTCTCTTAATATACCTATATATAGTTTCTAAATATAGATTTTGTTTTTCTAATGTAATTTCTAATAATTAGGCATGGTTGTTTAAATGTTTGGTTATATAAAGGAACAACTTATAAGTTCAAAAAAAATGTTGTAGGGTGATAATTAGTTATTCTATAGACTAAATACTAAAGAAAATTTACATTTGAATACATTGAGTTCTAATTACACAATGTTTGTATTGAAGATTATATTAAGTGTTTTTGTTGTTATTTATGTATTCACATAAATGATACTTCTTTTACCTTGTGTTTAAAGAAATTAAAAATGGTTCTCATTAGAAAAATAATGTATATTTATGTTGTCTTTTTAATATTTTATTTTTAAGCTAATTATAAAAGTTGGCCAGGTCACTCTACATGTAGAATATATTAGAATGTTGTCATTACAAAGTATTACTTTCTGGTCATTAATGTTACACATTGTACAATTCCTTTAAATAATTAAAAGGATGTCATTGATATATTTAAATGGTATATTTATTATTTAATTTCACAAATTAAATACTTTGTGTTTATATTTAATTTTAGAAAGTAAATATTTTTTCAAGATCATTACATTACAATGTTGATAGTAACTGTGAGTATACACATGTTACATTATATAGGTAATTATATCAAATGTGTTTGTTGTTGGTACGATATAGATAGGCTTTTTATATTTATTGTAAGATGAATTTATAGAAGAAGTCTTTATCATTTACAAGATGAGAAAGATAACTTCATTTTTTTTTTATTAATACATTAGAATGCTCCTTTAGTATGTATAAAAATTGCAAAAGGATTGAAATTTTCTTATTTAAATAAATTTAAGAAGTAATATACTAAAACAATAGAGCACATGCTATTAAATAACTGTAATTATGTTTGATTGAATGTTATATTCCAAAATCATATAAGAGTATTAATTAATAAAAATTTAGATAAATGTTTACATATTTGATTTAACATTCAAAAATTGATTATGACTACATAATTAATCAAGTGAGAGTAACATTACATAGTTTTGACCTATATAGAAAATGATTATATTTATTATTAACTTTTAGAATAAAATTACTATAACATGAATTTTAAGCAAAAAAACAATCTTATCAACTCATATAAAAACTGGAACATGACTTCTAGAGTAAAATTACCATAACATAAATCTCAACCAAAAGCGATCTTATTACCTCATATAAAAAATGGAATATCACAGTAAGAAGTTATAGGAAATTCTTTTGATTACGATTTGTCATGGTAAAAGATACTTTTAATTACTTGAATAAATAAATATAAAAATTTATATTGAATATTTTAATAAAAGTATAATAAATATTTAGATTTAATTAATTGAGTAAGATATTTTACAAAAGAGATAAACTTTTTTTTTTCAAAAAAGTTTAATCTTTTGTAAAGAAAATTTGTGGCATATTGTATAATTTTAATTATATATTTGATAAAATATAGTTTATAATTTTAATTAATATTTAATAAAATAGTCTCTGCAAGATAATGTTTATAAAATTAATTATATTTTTTAATATAAACATAAATATTAATTATAATACTTGTTAACTATTATTATTTTTTTAATCATTAAAATTAATATATCATTTATAATGTTTATTATTATTCACTGACAATTTAAAAAATTTTATTATATATTATAGTGTTCAGATTATAATTAGAGTAGTATTTTTAAGAAAATATAAAACAGTCATTTACTATGAACTAAGATCTCAATTCTTGATATATAGTGAAGTTATAGAAATGATTGAATTTGTATTTAACAAGTTTAACTAAATTTTTGACAACTATAAAAGAAAACCGAGAATAAACAAGAAGTATTGGTGGTGAACATGTTAAGTGAGAAGAGCTTGGAGAATGTTAAGTTTTATCCTTTCTCCCGTGCATTTCAATAAATTATTAACATCATACAACTGAAAAATAATAAATATAATTATTTTACAACTTTGTTTGAGTTAGTTTTAAATCCTTAGATAAGAAGAAAACAAAACCAAAAAAAGTTTAATTTTTCAACTTAATTTTTAAATTGAATTGATTTAATTTTAATTAATCTATTCTCTCTCATATGTATAAACATTTATTACATTTAAATATTTACTTTTGTCATTGGAATTTTTTATTGTATGAATTATTTTAATTTATTTATTAACAATAAAAAATAATTTGTTTTGTCCCTAGTTGAGGCATGATACTAGTATGTGATAAAAACCCTAATCTAACCATTCAAACTGCTTTATATACTTAATAAATTATTAAAATATCAAAAATGTCTTTTCTATTTTTATTTTAAAATTTATTTATTATAATTTTTTTTCTCTGCCACACTCAATTGAATCAAAGGTTTCTTAATTTCTTAATAAATATAATAAAAAGAAATATTAACAAACTAAAAGTTATAAATATATCATCTTAACATATTAAAATTATAAATATCTTAATAATAAAATATCTCAATTGAAAAATAAAATAATAATTAACATTTAATTAATTAAAAAACAAAAATTTATATTATATAATAAATAATTCTCTATATTTATTGTGCAGTTAAAACTATCTATATATAATAAAAATATTTGTAAATATGTGAAAAAAATTATTTAATATATAAATTTTAAAATAAAAATAATAAAATAATTATGATTATATTAAAAATTAATTTAGTATATAAAGTAATTTGTATAGTACAATAAACAACTGTCTTCAACAAAAATTATATTAATTTAAACAAGAAACAAAACCTGCACCCAACCAAACTACATTATTATCATTTTTACTTATTTTATCTCTGTTTTTGTAATAACGTGATTTAATTAATTTTGTGATAATTTATTTGTATTTGGTATCGTAAGGTGTCATTTTCATGTCGGTCACGTCAGTAAAGCGTATATAGTGTACCTTTTTCCGTAATTCTCTAATTTTGTGTGCATGGTACAATATTATTGTGCCTTTGAAAGTTTACGATGTAATGGAATAAAAATGGAAAAGGAAATATGTTATTTGCATGACAAATAAAAGTATTAGTTTTGTATTTAATTAAAATGACTAGGTGCGAATAAAAATCAAACTTAAAAACTTATATTTAAAAGAACAATAGGATGATAATTTAGCCTGTTGAATATTTAGGTAGTGCAAAATCAATAATTATGACTTCGTTGTCAGGATCCAAAAAGAAGGAAGTGAAAACTAAATCCAAATTCAATAAATATTTAAAAGTTTTACTTCAACTAAATAACATGATATTTATCACTTACGGTTGAAAGTTTTTTTTTTTTTTTTTATTAACTCATTTGTTTATATACTGTGACTCTATAACACAATTATATCTTTTGTTAGTATTTTAGTTATTTCAGCATATATTTGACATGTGATGTTATAATTAAATTCAACTATTTTATAATTTGTTATTCATTTATCGAAAAATAATATACGTCATTTAAATTTAGAGATTATGGATGCGAGTAGTTTGAGAAGGTGATTAAGCTAATAATTATAATATCTTAAAAGTAACTTTTATATTTAAACAGGGAAGAAGTTTTTTTAATGTCAAACATATATTTTTAGAAACAATTTTAAGAATGAGTGATTTTAACTTTTATAGAAATGTCTTTAATACTGTGATATAGAATCTTAAGATTAATATGTAGAAAGTGATCAACAATCTCTCGTATGAAAAAAATTATACAAAAATAATCTTTACTGAAATAGATTATATGAACTAGTTGTGCACGTCAAATTATCTTAAATTCAAAACAGTTCAATATTTAAAATTATTCATATTTTTTTTTTAAACCATCCAAAACTCTAAACATGTTACATACTTCCAAAATTTAGTTACAATATCATATTTATAATATTTAAATTAAGAATTAGATTTTTTTTTTGACAATTTTTGATGTCAATAAAATATAAAATTATCAAAATGAAAATGATATATGTAAATTTATAATTTATGAAAATGATAAATATAATATAAAATTTGGAAAGCTTTAAAAAAGTATTATCATACAAGTTATGAGTAGTAGTTTTATTTTGAGTATAGAAATAATGTCCCTCACTATTATAACATTATTATAACCCTTAAATGCAAATTTCATTTAAAAATGAATGCCATTAATGATGAAGATCATTATCAAGAATTATTATTTTTTTTAAAAAACTATTGAATAGTTATTAGGGGGTTATACCTAATTAGAAGTTATGTTCTATAAATATATTATCTTAGTACTGGGTTGAACCAGATAAATATCCACATAAATCCATATATATATATATATATATATAATTGTTTACTGTTTTCTTAAAAATTTTAAACATGTTCATTTGTGTAAAAATATTTGTGAAGATTCAAGATCAATTTATAGAATTTAACACATACCACCAATTTACAGAATTTAATACATAAGTTCATATCGAAAAATCTTTCATAAAAATTAAAGGAAATACTGAAAATTAAAGGAAATTCACACCAATATAAATGAAATATTTTAAAATATAAAAAAAATTGAAAAAAACATTATAATACTATGTTAAACCCTACCCAACTACCCCACAGCAATAAATATGTCATGAGTGCACCAAGCTCAAAAATGTTAAAAACTGAATCACATGGCCAAGGCCACCCCTAATATCAATGTCCTTCATTTATTGAGTTAATAAATGTACCACAGAAAATAAATACTCCCACTATTTATTTAATAATTTTAAAAAATTACTAAAAAATTAAAATGAAATTTAAATAATATATGGAGGTGAGGTGAATTTGAATAATAAAAAAAATATGTTTTCACTGCGAATCAAAATTAAAATGAAATAATATATCAATGAAATGGCCATTCCTTTCAGACAAAATTTAAAGTAAAATAAAACTCCCTTCAAAACCAGATATGCCGATAAAGATTCCGCCGAACTATTATCGTCACACACAAAAAATATAAAAGTCTATAAACGACGGAAATATTTAAAAAATAAACAAAAAAAAACTAAAACTAGAAACCCGAATTCTCATGGCGTTGTAGATCTGCGACGCTCGGGTTTCGTCATCCATCAATTCGATCCTCTCTTCGATTCGTTTTCGAGATCCAAATTGTCCTCCCAGGTCAGCTCCTCTTCTTGGATGCATCTTATTCTCTCATTTTTTTTTTCAATTTTCTATTTGCAGTTTCCATTTCCATTCTCCAAAATTTTAGGGTTTTCAGATTCTGCAAATACCATAGATCTCGATTCGCACCATGAAACCGACGCTGGTTTTCTCTGCTGTAATTCTTCTAATCGGAATCTATGTAAACTAAACATGACCATTATTAGAATGTGTGAACATCTGCTTTATAAACTACACATTTATTGTTATGCAAGTGATTTTAGGGTCGTTTGATTCGTGCATGTCTGGTTGTGCAAAGTTAAATGGCGTGTTGTTCTATTTTATGTTTATGTTTGTCAGATTTTTGAACGAATTGGTTGATTGTGAGCCTTCGTGTATGGTTTTTTGTTTGCAGATTGTGAGTTGAATTTTTTGTTTGCAGATTGTGAGTTGAATGGAAGGAACTGGAGGCAGCAGTGCCTCGGCTGCTGCACCCGTGAACCAATGGTGGCAGGAATTTGCGAAGCTATTTCAATATTATCTGGATAAATCCACGCCACACGCTACGTATAGGTGGATTGGGAGTCTGGTTGTTGTGGGGATTTTTGTTTTGCGGGTTTTTTATGTCCAGGGATTTTACATTGTGTCTTATGGATTGGGAATCTACCTGCTGAATCTCTTGATTGGGTTTCTGTCACCGTTGGTTGATCCTGAGGTGGAGTCCTCTGATGGACCTTTGCTGCCTACTAAAGGTTCTGACGAGTTCAAACCGTTCATCCGCCGACTGCCTGAGTTTAAGTTCTGGTAATTTAAGATTTTTTTTTGTCTGGGTGGTGTAGTATGGTAGTTAAAATTTTCGTAAAATAGAAACATGAACATTGTCATTTACTGTCTCAAAACCTGCTTTAATAATTTTAAATCAATCTCTTTAAAGAAAACTTGGATCGAATCTGAGGTTCATGTCAATAGTTTGGTATGAAATCCTCCTTTGTATTTGCCGACTTGTTGCTCAATGTCTCTTTACTTGTCCATATTCATTCGTCTTTTTATCAGTCAAATTTGACTTGTAATATTTATAATGTTCATTTTGTCATTTCGACTTTTTGAATATGACTCCGAGTCATTTCTGTATTTCATGTGGCACCAATAAGCTTTATAGATGTAATGTAAACTTTACAGAGGTAATAGCTATGATGAAAATGTTTCTCTAATTTTTTCATTTGCCTTGTCAGAAAATATTGTTATGCAGAAAATAACACAATGTGTTTGGGAAGGACAAAAAAATTAACTAGTTGTCCCCAGTGGCGACTGCATTTAATTATTCAATATCAGTTAATTGCCGCAGACATTTTGCTGCAAGCTTTTAGTCATTAGCATTGCATACAGAAGCTGATAATTGCATATCAACAATATTTTATCTTTTTAAAACGTACATGAATAAAGAATTTTCTATTTATATTATTCTCTATTGAACAAACTGTTGCTTATCTTTCATGTCTTACTTAACTTCCTGGTGTGATCAGTCATATTGGAAACTTTTGAACATATCTGTTGCATGATGCATATTACAATTTGGCTGTGTTGGTTTTTCAACCTTAATCTTATTGTGCTGGTTTATCTTTTAAGATTTCAAATTTTTTTCTCTGGAATTGTTTCTTTAATTAATCCGATTGTCATTTTCAAAATTCTCTTTGTCTCAATAATCACTTACATGTTTTTAAACTTTTAAATACATAACTATTTGACCTGACAAATTTCACACTTCCTCAAAGACTTAGTTTTAAAAATTTAGATGACTAAATTTTATTAGGGAACTATTATTACATAACAAAATATGTGAATATCCCCTTGCCCTTTTTGAAAACTGAGTTATATGGAGTAAAACGTATCTCATTGATGATTGATATTGTATAACTGGGATAACTTCATAGATGAGTATGGTCCGCGTGAGTTGATTTGTTTAATTATGCTTTCTCGAGAGAGGGTGGTGCTATTTATGCTCATCCCTTTATATTTGTTTAACAAGTAATGTTATTTACAATAGTGATATATTAGCATGCTAAAGCCTACTTGTGTCTGTTGGAAACAGTTTAAAGAAATCTCCATTGATGGATGAGGATAATGATTTGAGTTGTTGTTGGCTGCAGGTATTCTTTCACAAAGGCTTTCTGCATAGCATTTGTGATGACTTTCTTTTCTGTGTTTGATGTTCCTGTGTTCTGGCCAATATTACTCTGTTATTGGGTTGTTCTGTTTGTCCTTACTATGAGGCGCCAAATTGCACACATGATCAAATACAAATACATACCATTCAACATTGGAAAGCAGGTAACCTTACGCTTAAATTGGCTCTCATCATTTTACTTTGTGCCCCTGGAATTCGTTTTGCACATTTTGTCCAGTACAAGCAAAATTTACTTTATCTGTATCTTTGAACTGAATGATAGTAATGTATTTTGTTTTAATGTGCTGCAGAAGTATACTGGCAAAAGATCCGCTGCAAGTAGCAGTGGCAGTCGTGCAGACTGAAGCTTGGTTTTGTTGCGACTTGAAAATGAAAATCTCATAGTTAGGTTTTGTGAACATCCAGGGTAGATTTTTCCCTTTAATTTGAAGGAATTTGTAGTCAGAGTATGACGGATGCCAATATGCAGTTACAGAAATATTATGTTCCACTCAGAAGACATTCTAATACTGGCTTTGAACGTCAATGTGGATATACATTAGTATTTGATTCAGTTTTAGATTTCATCGCAAATCTAGATTGTATTGCGATGCTGCAGACCATGATTTGAAGACAAACTTCGTAAAGCACTCATTTTTCTCCTGTTTAGGGAAAAACTATTTGCCTTTTTCATGCGTCTTATAAGGTTGTAAGATGAACTATTGACAGTTTGACAATATCTCTACTTGTGTATTTTTTCTCCATTCAAAATTAAATTCTATTTATGTCTACGTGCGGCCTTGTATTATTTTTCGCTGCAGCTTTTGAAACGGTCTAAACATAGCTCATTCAAATATTAACATTTTAATAGTTGCAAGCTGTTACGTAGATCCATTATTGTTCAATTAATGATTTTTTATAGAATATAAATCCATCATTGTTAAATTAGCACACAAGTTTTCTCTTGCTTTTTTTTTTGTTGCAATATGTTATGTTGTCTCTGTCAAAAGCTTATCACGAAGATTAGAATTTTGGAGAGAAATGGTTTACGTTTTTTATGTTTGAAAAAGTGCGAATTATGTATGAGATTATTTGCTTCCTGCACCCCATCATATTTTTAAAATATCACTCATGCACTTGTCAAGTTATTTGAAATGAGAAGATGCAACAGTTCAGTGAGAATTTCAGCGTTTTTGAGCGTTGACGATGGTATTTTTTCGGCAAGCGGTGGTGTTGAGAGGTAGGAGAAGGTGGGCCGGTTGAGGTATGTTGGGGTATTTTTTTGCAGGTTTTGTGTGAAGTAGGGAAAACGTTTTTTTCAGAAATCGGGTTTCAGAAAAGAATTCTAAAATTAACATTACGGAATGAATTTTGGACGTGAAAAATAGCTTTTGAAATTGGCATTCAAAAAGTAATAAAATCAATTCTAGAATTTGAAATTTGGAACATTTTTTCGGAAGTATATTCTGGATTGTATTTTTCAATATAACAACAATAATGAAAAAACCCGCAATCGTGACTTCTGTATTCTAACATCACCACCTTCGAAAAACTCTACAAACCATCAAGAACCTGTCTCAAACTGTCGTAAAACAACCCCGTTCAACCTAGTAAACTTCACCGCTAAAAATCAAACCAAACAACTTCCCATAACCCTTCAAATCATGAAAACGCAAGTAACAGAAGGAACCATACTCAATGAATGCACACATGATCAGACAGCTTCAGGAAACACCTTCAACGACGACCACCTCTGTAAAAATTGAAGAGTGGCTGCCCCAAAAACCCCACTTCCTTTACACATTCCACAGGGCCATATCAGGTATTTCCTTTCTTTGATGGGGGTGTAGGAAGCAAATGAGTAGGTGCCCTTTACATATTCCACAGGGACACATCAGGTATTTCATTTCTTTGACGGGTGTAGGAAACAAATGAAAAGGTGCATGAAGGGGGAAGCATGAAGCAATTGTCATTATTTAAACTTCAAATAAAAACTTTGATCCAAACTTTAGATATGATATATTTATCTAACGACATTTTCGGCCCTGCACGAAATTTAGATTAAATAAATTATAGTAGGCCAAAAATTCGTTCCGGGCCATTTCACCTTAAATTTCAGCCCAATAATAAAAAACCAGACCTTCTCGGTCGGATATAACGTTGAATACATTGGAAGAGTGTCTGTTCTTTCCCAAAACCCTAACAAAAACCCGTAGTTGCAGTGCGGTGCATCAATGGGGAAAGCGAAGGGGAAGCACCGTTTGGATAAGTACTATCACTTAGCCAAAGAGCATGGTTACAGGTCTCGAGCTTCATGGAAGCTCGTCCAACTCAATTCCAAGTTCCAATTCCTCGAGTCCGCACGCGCCGTCCTCGACCTCTGCGCCGCCCCCGGCGGCTGGATGCAGGTGGCCGTGCAGCGCGTCCCCGTAGACCACCTCGTCATCGGCGTCGACCTGGCGCCCATTGCCCCCATCCGCGGCGCCATCGCCATCCAGGAAGACATCACCAAAACAGAATGCAAGTCCCGCATCAAGAAGCTCATGGACCAGCACGGATGCCGCGCCTTTGACGTCATTTTGCACGACGGTTCTCCCAATGTCGGCGGCGCCTGGGCTCAGGAAGCCATGAGCCAGAACGCCCTCGTCATCGATGCTGTCAGATTAGCCACTCAGTTCTTGGCGCCCAACGGTATCTTTGTCACCAAAGTAATCATTCTTCTGTTTCTTATTCTTATTCTTATCATCATAATTGTTGTTATTGTAATTATTATTTATTGCTGCTTTGTTGTGCGTGATAGATTTTCAGGTCGCAAGATTATAGCTCTGTGGTGTATTGCTTGAAGCAGGTGATGCGATGGTTTTTATAATTGAAAAACAATTGTGTTTGTGATTTTGGGCTGTTTGGTGGAGTTGTTGAGATTTTGTTTGTGGATTTTTGTGTCTCAGTTGTTTGAGAAGGTTGAGGTGGATAAACCTGCGGCTAGTCGATCTGAATCTGCTGAGATATATGTTTTGGGGCTTAGGTACAAGGCTCCTGCCAAGATTGATCCGCGACTTCTTGATGTGAAGCATCTCTTTCAGGGGTCTGTGGAACCGCAGCCTAAGGTAATCAATCTGTTTGTTTTCGTGCGTACTGGGTTGGGAATTTTTGTTTTTGTTCCTCTGTGGTTAGGCTTAGTTTCTTTGGTGATTTGAATCATCTGTGCAGGTGGTGGATGTACTTAGAGATACTAAGCAGAAAAGGCATCGTGACGGGTAACTACTGCTTGATTTGACTTTTAATATGTTTGCTTTTTTGTGAGTTACCTTTTTAATTGCGAGGCTTGGTCTTGCATATCAAATTATTTTTGAAGGATAGTTAAGGCATTCTGATCAACAGAGAACCCTAGGACTGTTAAAAATTTGGTAGTTTATTAGCTACTCCATTGCAAGGCTTGGTTTGACTTTTAATGTTTTCTTTTTTGTGAGTTACCTTTTTAAAATCATTGTAAGGCTTGGTCTTGCATAACTAATTATTTTCGAAGGATTGGTAAGACATCCTGATAAACTGAGAACACTAGGAATGTGAAAAACTTGGCAGTTTATTAGCTACTTGAGCTGATTTTATATACAAATAGCACACTTCTATTGTTTCCCGTCCCTCTTTATTTCTCGCCTTTTAATTTTGGTTTTGTGCTCCAAACGTAGTCCGGTACTTACTGTAGACTTGTTTGCTAACTTCTTCACTACTGCAGCTATGAAGATGGAAACACTACTTTAAGGAAGATGTCTTCAGCTTCAAATTTCATTTGGTCAGATTCTCCTCTGGAGATCCTTGGTTCAGTCACTTCTATAACCTTTACCGATGCTGATGATTTACCAATCAAGGATCATGAGCAAACCACTGAAGAGGTATTTTGTTTGAAAAATATGGAGATGTAATCGTGCATTTTCTGTAATCAGTGGAGATTTAGACAAAATCAGCATTGTTAATTTTAGTGCTTTTAATGTGGTTGTTTTTGCAGGTCAAATCTCTCTGCGATGATTTAAGGGTTTTGGGGAAGCAAGATTTCAAGCATCTTCTAAAGTAACTACATCATTTGAATTTCACTCTGATATTTGGTGGATTTTATAAAAAAAAGTTTCATACTATTATTTCTCCCCTTCTATGTGAGGGTTTGATGTTATTTGTCACATGTAGGTGGAGGATTCACATTAGAAAAGCTCTTTCACCAACTCAAAAGCCTGATCCTACCACTAAAGAACAGACAGGAAATGAGCAGAAGGTGGATGAAGAAGATAGATTACTCAATGAAATGGAGGAGCTGACCAATGTGATGGACCGCAAGAAGAAACGTGCAAAGAAGCTTCTTGCTAAAAGAAGAGCCAAGGTTTTGTTTGTAGCTCTTAACTTTCACTGATTTTGTTGTTATTGGATATGCACATGTCATGAACAGCTTTTGGAATCTTGCAACGTCTTTGTTAATATCAATGTTGTTAAATAGCTATTATAGGACCACCATAATGCTACGACGTTGTGTTTTTTACCCCTTATCCTCCATAGGCAATTTGTGAAGGTAGGCCTGCCTTGGTCCACAATGGAGTGCTTTTATGGTGGAAATTTGGCCTTCTGCCATTGATCGCATTGGTTACTGTTTATTTGCAGAATAATGATACGATTTTTTACAAAATAATAGATGATGTTTAGTCTGACAAATAAATTCATTAATTACAGCGGTCTATAAACAAATTTTAATCCAATGTCGTGACATTTAAGCTCTATTTTCTATTCATTTCTTTTTCAAGTGGATGAGATCAAGCTGATTCATTGTTTTAATGATTTGAATCTTACAGGACAAGGCACGAAAAGCAACAGGCATGCAAATAGATGCAACAGAGGATGGTTATGTAGATCAGGAGTTGTTTTCACTTTCCTCTATGAAGGTTTGCTTTAATCTTTTTCTCACTTCTCTTGGTTTGAAAAATGATATAACCTGTTGAAGAGCATCAACTGTTTTTTCATCTTAAACTCTTCTTTTTCTCTTTAGAGCTCCCAAAAAGTACAGGTTTTTGCTTGATTTATACCTTTCCCTTGTAAAGGTCTAGAATAGTATCAGATTACTCATGTTGCGCAACATTTAAGCAGTACTTACTAATCCTTCAACTCTATATGGGCACATGTACAGAAAACAGACTTTTAGAGTTACATATTTATTTTTCTGTCCGCAAATGTAATCTGTATCCCTTCCTTCATATTGAAAAAACAGATTAAGGACACCTCTTACATTTTGTAATGGGTTCATTCTTTCTTGGGCTTTTAGGGTAAGAAAGATCTGGTAGCTGTTGACAACACTGAGTATGAAGGCGACGAGGGTGAAGTAGAAGATAGTGATAATGAAGAAATCCATGAAGCCCCAGAGCGTTCATCCAGTGACTTGGAAGACTCTGATGAGGAGCGTAAAAGGTGAATGACCAGTTCTTTTTATAGTTGCTCATACTCTGTTATATTAGCGTTTACACTAAATTTTCCTTAAAAATCTGTGATGATTTTTAATCAATGTTATACTGATATCAGATACAATGACCAAATGGAAGATTTGTTGGATAAAGCTTATGAGAAGTTTGTCATCAGAAAGGAAGGAAGTACAAAGCAGCGGAAGCGAATTAAAAAATCCTATGATGCAGAGGCCCAACTTTTGGAGGTAGGCATTACTCTTTTTCATGGTTTTGCGTACGTAAACGTTCACCCTGGTAGAGGTTTATACATTCCGAGATTGAGAACTGAGATTATAATGCGATTCTTGAAAATCCTTCCATATTTACTTTTCCGAACCTTTTGGATCGCTCCCAAAATATTTGAGATTGTAATATTTGAACACCAGGAGGGAGGGAACACCATTAGATAATCCACACTCTTTTATTTCATGTGTCCATTAATTTATTCCCCTGCCCATTTCTTACATCGAAACAAACTTTCAGGGTCCACTATGAAGCTTTCTGCTAATATGAACATATGTTTTTGTGTATTTTGCCCTCTAGTTCCTAGTTGAATCTCTCTAGGAATGTATTTTTGTGATGTCAAATATGTTAGTTTATTGTTTACGAGCATGGAATGATGTTTTTTTTTTTTTTTTTTTTTTTTTTTTTAATATTTTTTTTTTTTTTATTTTTTTTTTTTTTTTTTTTTTTTTTTTTTTTTTTTTGTTTAGAACCATTGAATTCTTTAACATGTAGATCCTGACTTTTTGGCTGTATAGGGCGGTGAGGACGAAGATATTGTTCAATCTAAGTATGATTCCGATGAAGATCAGGGTGAGCAAGAGGCAAATCCATTGATGGTTCCACTTAATGACGGTGCAGAACTCACCCAAGAAGAGATCATGAAAAAGTGGTTTAGTCAGGATGTCTTTGCTGAAGCTGCAGAGCAAGGAGACTTTGAGAAGGATGAGAGTAACGATGAAATGGATATAGATGATGGGCCTAAGGAGAAGACATCCATTGCCAAAAAGGTAAAAGAAAATAAAGCAGCAGCTCCAGCAGTGGTTGATCACCCTCAACCTCAAGCATCATCCAAGACAGCAGATGATTTTGAAATAGTTCCTGCGCCTGCCACAGATTCAAGTGATGATTCGTCCTCTGATGAGTCAGAGGAAGATGTCGAAACCAAAGCTGAGATATTGGCTTATGCAAAGAAGATGATGAGCAAAAAACAACGGGAGCAGATATTGGATGATGCATATAACAAGTACATGTTTGATGACGAGGGATTGCCCAAGTGGTTTCTAGATGAAGAGAAGAGACACCGCCAACCAATAAAGCCTATTTCGAAAGAGGAAATTAATGCAATGAAAAAGCAATTTAAAGAAATTGATGCTCGACCTGCAAAGAAGGTGGCTGAGGCCAAAGCACGGAAGAAGCGTGATGCAATGAGGAAGCTTGAGAAGGTACGGAAGAAGGCGAATGCCATATCAGATCAGACAGAGATATCTGATCGTTCGAAGAGGAAGCAAATAGAACAACTCTATAAAAAGGCTGTTCCCAAGAGGCCTAAAAAGGAGTATGTAGTTGCAAAGAAAGGTGTGCAAGTAAAGACTGGCAAAGGAAAAGTCCTTGTTGATCGAAGAATGAAGAAGGATGCTAGGAAACGTGGAATGGGTAAGGGAGGAAAAGGAGGTTCCAAGGGGAAGGGCAAGGGTCCAAAGGGCAAAGGAGCTTCGAAGGCCTCCTCTGCCAAAAAGGGAAAACAGAGGGCTAAATAAACACAGATTGATACATGACCATCTTCAGAGTTCACATTAATGGTTTTGCCTTATTTTCTAGGCCCAATTTTTTTTTTTTTTTTCATTTGCTTTCTGCTTGTTATTGTGCAATAGATATTATAAGCTAAAGAATGGAGCTTTTTGTCCTTCGTAAAGGAAAACGGCAATGTAATGAAAATTTGTCTTAACTAGCAACTAGTAAAGTTCGTAGTTTCGAAATTAATTATGGATTAAATCTTGAAAGTAAATTATACTTACCCAAAAGTAAATTATCTATCTTAGTAGCTAGAGTCGTTTAAATTTTATTGTCATTATTATATGCTAAAAGTGTTTGTTATCATAACGTAGTTCAAATGCCCCTTTGCAATTCAAGTGAACATGTGTTGTAATCAAAATAATTATCATTCTCATGGGTATGTTAAGTAAAATATGGCAAATGCTTTGATTTTTCATTCGTGTCTGGAGAACTCAGTTCATGTTGACAATACTTTTTGGGTCATTCTTTTCAATATCCTAAAAGGATCATACTTCTTAAAAGATTCTTTTAGAGGTTTTAACAAGATTAAGGAGGTCGTTTCTCCTTTTCACTTTTATTTTTTTTTCTTTAATTAACTTGATCATTTTTCCTTTTCTATGTATAAGATAAAGACAAAGCGTAATTGGTTAGTGTCAAATAATAATAGAAGTATGAAAACAAAAAATTATTAGGACATTCACTCAGATTATTTAGCTTTAGTTTGAGTGTATATTTATAACCAAGAGTAAATTCAACAAATTCACAATTATAATATAGATATAAACCTAAAAACCTGAATATAAATATAGATAGAGAAGGAAGGTGATTTTGAGATTTTTACAAGGAGCAGAGGAAGTTAATATGGAAAAGAGCAAAATATTGATAATTGGGGCAACACGAAGTTTTGGATACCATTTAGCCGAAGCAAGTTTGAAGTTTTGTCATCCAACATTTGCTCTTGTTAGATACTCTGCATTCTCTGACCCTATCAAAGCCCAAAAGCTTCACTCCCTCTCTCAAGCCGGAGCCACCCTTCTCAAAGTCTCTCTCATCTTATTTGTTTTATTTTGTCTTTCAATTTCTTAGTCTTATAATTGAAATTTGAGATTTTTATGATCAGGGTTCGCTGGAAGATGAAACCACCATTGCGGAGGCTGTGAGCCAAGTAGATGTGGTCATTTGTGCCGTTGCAGCCAAACAATGTCTGCATCAAAAGATCCTTATCCGAATTATCAAACAACTTGGTACTATTAAGGTTAACTTCTAACGTAGGTTAAATTTAAGATTTTTTAATTATTTGACCAATTCTTATTGATTGTGGTTTATTTATCGGTTTTTGGGTCTTACTAGTTTAATCCAAATTTGAGAAAGTGAAAAGTTAAGGGTGGTTTTTAGTGAAGAATTTTGTAATAAATATTTATTATTTATTTTATACAATAACTCAAGAAAAATTTGCATAAAAACATTGTTGTGGATGTTTGTCTCCTCTGCATCATTTGTAACATTTCATCCTTCTCTTAATTGTGCAAATTATTGTAGAAAAACATTTATCTTTGTAATATAAGCTGAGTGGTATAATAGTTCACAAAATTTGAAGAAAATTGAGTATAACATTTTATCATTTTAATTCCCTCAAATGTATCTGAAAGCTGTAGCTCTGACTCTATAAACCACCAAATATTTGTGAAAAGAATGTCACCTTTAAAAAATATGGGGCTAGCCATATTAGTCCTTCATGTTAATGTTTTCCATTTTAGTTTTTATTAGATGTTTTATTTTAGTATTTGTTTATTATTTAAATTTATGAATTCTTGCTTTAATATAATGAAAAGTTCTGGTATTAACAAATCCAAAAGTGTATGACTGGTTAAATTTAAATAATAATATCTGAAAAGATCAAAGACTACATAAGAAAAATTATAAAAAGTGAGTATCTTGAGGAAGATAAACTTATGCACTTTACAGTATAAAACTACAATATTCTAATTGGATAACAAGACCAACATAACCTATAAAATTGTATACAATTTTTGTCCTATCTTTTATTTCTAGAAGACTAGCTGATAGGTTCTGCAGCTTCTAAAGCTGTTATAGTCAACCTTTTTCCTTTCTAGAGAAAATGTATTTTAATTTTTATACTTTCAATCCAACGTGCTCAAAGTTCTTTCTTGTACTTTTATATATTTGTTCTTCAAACTTTAAAAAACGTGCAGTTTGCTCACTCTTAATTTTAAAAACTTGATGAGTTCTTAAAAAACTAAGTATCAATTTATCACTTCAAGAAAACGAATTTATCAGATATTAAAGTATTGGAATCTTGTTGATCAGATTCAAAGATCAAAACCACATTTTTTTTCCTCGTTTTTGTTCTTTGGTGTATGTAGCCAGAGTTCTCAATATCCATCTTTGTGTGGGTTAAGCATAGTTTTGTTACGTTATTTGAGTTGTTAAACGTGTTAAATAATCTGTTGTTAATTGATTTTGGGCCTCAGAGATTCATCCCATCTGAATTTGGATCAGATCCTACCAAGGCTCACGTGTCAGAGCTTGATGATTTGTATAATTTCTATGCACCCAAAATTGAAATCCGTCGACTCGTGGAGGCTGAAGGCATTCCACACACTATCATCTCATGCAATTTCTTCATGAGGATTTTGCTTCCTTCTCTTGCTCAGCCAGGCTTAGATGCTCCTCCAAGGGACAAGGTCACTGTATATGGTGATGGGAATACAAAAGGTATGCTCCATCAATCAAGACCATTGTTACTCTTTTACTTGATACTTGATTGTTTATTGAGTAACCACCTTTTTTAATCTTTGAAAATGTAATAGTGTTGTAATACTTTTTAAAGTTTAAGAAATTTTAAGTAAATTCCTCAAAGTACACTTCATCAATTGTATTTAGTTTAAAAAACTTGACTTACATGATATATGTCATGGATCAAAACTAAAAATTTAGAGATTTATTTGAAATCTTAGCAGTTGCAGGGAGTAATGTGATACCGAGTTACACTTTAGGTACCAAATCATAATAATTTACTAATTTTTCACCAATGGTTTCTTTGCAGGTGTCTTCATGAAGGAAAGTGATGTTGCTGCATTCACTATCAATACAGTTGACGACCCTCGTACCTTAAATAAAGTGTTGTATTTGAGACCCCCAGGAAACGTCTGTTCTTTGAACGAGCTGGTTGAAATGTGGGAGATTAAGATTGGCAAGAAGCTTGAGAGATTGCATGTCTCTGAAGAAGAGTTGCTCCAGAAAATAAAAGGTGTTACAGTAGAGTATATACTTTGTAATTATACATCTCTTTGTCAGTTAAAACCATACGTGGCATTATAAATCATCTCATACAAGAAGTGAAACTCAAATAGATATTATGAGAAATTATATAGTGTAGGACTAAAGTGTTAAAGTTTATGATTTATAAAGAAATTTTAATAATAGTTAATTTGGTATTATGTGCAGATAGGTCGAGACCTAGTTGTGGAATATAATAATTTCTTTGGATATGGAAGTCTTTTCCTGAATATATATGCATACAAAATCTTATTCTAAAGGGAAAAGTGAGAGGAAAAATTCTAACAAACGCCTTTATTTCCTTTTTCGCATTGCAGGAACTTCTTACCCTGCCAACTTTGAAATGCTCTTCATATATTCTGCTTTCATAAAGGGAGATCACACATACTTTGATATTGAACCACCCTCTGGTGTGAATGGTACAGAACTGTATCCACATCTGAAATACACCACAATCAGTGAATTCTTAGACACACTAGTTTAGGCTTTATTTGAGAATGCTGGGAAATGTGCAGTGACATGTTCTTACTTTGAAAATTTCCCTTTTTCTACATGTTTATGTTTATTTATTTTACTTCTTTCTAAGCACAAGCAATGCCTTAGTCTGTTTCTTGCCTGCTCTCAATTTCGTCTACTCTGAAATTGGTTAGAAGTTTCTAAATGGTTGGCATAAAATTAGATAGAAACTGCATTGCACAACAGTGGAGCAGGATAAAAATTTATCTTGGAGTTGTTTTCAGCTTCGTTGTTAAGATATAAAATAAGAACTCTTTCACCCTTTTGCACACGTGAATAAAATCAGTAAAATCCATAAAATCGTGCTTCAACCAATAAATCATTCATGAAGGAAAAGAAGTAGTCTCTTGCCACAAAAAAAGAGGCAATAATAAACACTTACAAACATTTATTTCATTACAAGACTTTAATAGACATGTGACAGACACTAACTATATGATTCTTTATTTGGACAACTAAGCTTTACAATAAGAAAATATATCCTAACTCTGTTTTATGTATCTTAAAGCAAAACCAACACTTACAGATAATACTAGAATCTTCACCCCTCCTTCCAATTAATCAATATTCTATATATCGCCAACCAGTATAAGCTGGTTCAAGTAAAATGGCGTGCAAGCATCATTATGAAGGAAGAACTCGTCTAAAGTGGTGTATTTAACGTCAGGATATAGCATTGAAGCTTCAACTCCAAATGAAGGCTTAATTTCATAGTTAGTATGATCTCCCTTCACATATGCAGAGTGGCAAATTGACAGACCCATGTTGATGGGGTATGAAGATTCTACAAAACAACAAATTGCAATTATCAGCCCAAACACATTTAAAAGCCCATTTCAAGTCGAACATGCACTATAATTAATGATTATCAATTAATTAATCACTACTCACTAACCTTTAATACACTTCAAAACTTTATCTTCTGAGACATAGACTCTCTTAAGAATTTCACTGTGATGCTTCTCCCAGAGAGATACCAGCTCATTGTATGACAAGGTGTTACCTGGT
>Ga0099825_1003622_pt1 | contig 20535 bp, 9 predicted proteins | sample SiratroredBW_FD_76838 | JGI IMG/M metagenome (GOLD analysis project Ga0099825, IMG submission 76838) | Root nodule microbial communities of legume samples collected from California, USA - Siratro red BW | ecosystem: Host-associated > Plants > Roots > Nodule | place: USA: California | collected... | reverse complement strand
GGATCATTATGAGGTCAATGAATTTGGAATAAAGTATGAAAGTTTGTGATTGAATGTTAAACTTAGTTGTATTCGACTTGAGAATTGATATTTGAATTTGTAAATCTAATCACTTCAATTCTTTTCACTCCTATAAGCTAAAAACATTATTTTGCTAGCTTACCCTTGCTTGTCTTATTGTGTTGTGAACTGCGATGATTGTACTATGTACATGAGCAGGTGCATATGCAGGTTTTTGAGCACCTTAAAGATGATATGACCTTAAGTTGATTTGCCTTTTGTCTTGTATATACTTGTAAATGTAACCCCACTCCCGTAGGGATAAGAACAAGAAAAAGGCACCCCTTTTTTTCACTTTCTCTCTCTCTTTCTCTCTCTATATATATATATATATATCCTACCTTTGAACCTCCATAACTCTCTCCTCCTTCTCTCTTGATTTTCACCCTTCATATTCCATATATTTCAGATTCTGATCAAGTCCTACAGTAGCTGAGGATCTTAGAATCATTTTAAACCGATCAGAATTTCAAACAGAGTAAGTTCATATTTGCTCTAAAGATCTCTTGTTCTCTGTTTTTCGTTAAGTTTTTGTCATCAATATTGATGGGAACAATTGAGAAAGTTGTTCATCTCAACTTGATTAAGGTAATACTAAAAGTTGGACCGGGGTTATTGCCTGATCGGAGGAATTGGTAGGGGATCGTTGTCTGAGGTAAGGGGAGCTAGCAACTTATTTTTATACTAGCTAGTTACTTTAAATAAACCTGTAGGACAGAAGATCTGAATATGTGATTATCAGTGCTCAAGTATTTTTTGCAGGTCTGACTGGTCCTTGAGCACTGAATGAATTTGATTGTTTGTTTTGACTTAGTGTGATTAACTTAACTATTTTGAGTAATTAAGTATTGTTTTGATGATGGAAAGATACTTACATACTATGATTTGTAGATTGAATGAGTATTGATGTGAATGATGAATTGATGTCATTCATTTGGGATAATGTATAAGTTATGCTCGTTTGTGTACATTAAGTATAGCACGCCTATGTTTAACAGAGATCCTCTAGCTTCACTGATGATCTAAGTCACACAGACTAAGATATCAGGTGGTGAGAAGATGTGAGGGAGTTCATACACACCGGAACCGCTGGTGAGACTCAGTATTGGATGTTTGAGCTTACTCTGATCCTTTCTCTTAGATTCAAATGGTAGTCTAAGTCTTGGGTATTGGATTAGTCATTTCTCTTAGATTCACTAGTAATCTAAGTCTTGGGTATTGGATTAGTCCTTTCTCTTAGAATTGTTGAATCTAAGTCCTGTGTATTGGATTAGATGTTAGTCTCTGGTAAGGGCATACTTAATGGGTCTTTCGGAAGATGATGGGTCTATGTGTGACTTATGTGTATTGATGTGGTCCATGTGAGACCTTTATGTATGATGTTTGACATGAGTACTTGAAATGAAAAGGAAAACCTGTATTGAAGCTTGATATGTTAGACTTTAAAGAAATTCTTATGACTAAGATACTTTGTTCTATTTGCATGTAGTTAGTATGTTATAAACTTTTAAGTTCACTAGCTTACCCTTGTTTTTCATGTTGTTGTATGAACTCCGATGACTGTACTATGTACATGAGCAGGTGCAGATGCAGGTTTTAGAGCACCTTAAAGATGATATGCCCTTAAACTGATGTTCCTTTTGTCTTGTATATATGTTTTGATGTAGTTAAAGACTTTATGACCTTGGAATGGTCACTCTTTTTGTCATGTAGATAGTCGTAGATAAGTTTGATGTACCTGAATACTTTATGTAGTACTGTGAACCTTAAATGGATGATAATACTTAGCAGACAAAAGTTAGTTTAATTGAGAATATTTTTAGATAGTCTCGCTCAAGCAGAAAAATCTCACTCAAGCGACTTTTGCAGAAAAGTTCACTTTGCAAGTCTCGCCTGAGCGAGATGAAGCTCGGCTGAGCGAGATGAAGCTCGGCTGAGCGAGACCTTCGTAAACAAAATAAGATGCTCTCTGGAGTGTTTTCGCCCAGGCGAGAGTATTTTCGCTCAGGTGAAAATTAGGAGTACTCTCTGGACTGTTTTCGCTCAAGCGACTTCTTTCTAGCTCGGGCGAAATTATTTTCGCCCAAGCTAAATAAAAAAAATATTTCTTTTTGTTTTGTTCTGTTCTGCTTTTCTTTTCCTCTTATTTCTTCTTTCCTTCTTTTATTTGTCTTTCATGTATTGAATATTTTATGATTTGGAATATATATTTTGTTTATTTATAAGAGTTTGATTGCATATGCTATAAAATTTTTGGGCTGTTACATTTATGGTATCAGAGCAATTCATCCTTAGGAGGACCTGAGAGTATTGGGTTTGTTAGGCTTCTTTTGTGCATGTTGGTTTGAGATGATTGTTGTGAGTGTCTATAAAAGTATGAAGAAAGAAAAAGATCTTGATAGAGTGGTGAGGGTGCACACTCATGACTAAATCAAGATGTATTTCTATCTTAACCCTTAATGTTTGAGTATATGTTAAGAGATAAGTTTTGGATGATCATGTATGTGTTATTTGATTTGTTTTGGATGTTTGGAAAATTTTGTTTGTGAATGTACTAAATGACATGCTTACTAGTTCATGATTGGTTGTAATGTTCTTCTTTATGTGTCTAAAAAATGGCACGTAGACCAATTAACCCTCCTCAATCTGCGGATATGCCCAGTTTAGCTCAAGCAATAGAGATTATGGCAATAGCCTTACAACAACAAAGTGCTACTATGGTACAAGAACATCAGGCTGCCCTTCATCAATTAGAAAATGCTAGATTAGCAGCAGAAGCGACTCTTCTTCATCATCAGCACCATACCTAGAGTTTGGAGGATTTCTTGAAACATAATCCACCAAAGTTCAATGGAGGAGGAAATCCAGATAAAGCAGATCAGTGGATGAGTGACATTGAAAGATTTTTTGAAGCCACCCAATGTCCTGAGGAGAGAAAATTATCTTGTGTTGTGTATATACTTACTGAAGATGCTGAATTTTGGTGGAAAGGAATGAAGCAAATGATGGAAGGAAGAGGAGAAAATGTTACTTGGGAAAGTGTCAAAGTAATATTTTTGAAAGAATACTTCCCAAACAATGTTAGAAATGCAAAAGAAATTGAGTTCATGCAGCTAGAACAGGGAAACCTTTCAGTTACTGATTGTGCTACTAGATTCAAACATCTGGCTAGGTTCAGTACTTAGATCATGACTGAAGATTGGAGGTGCAAAAAGTTTGAGTTTGGACTAAGACAAGAGCTTAAGGAGGTGGTAGTTCCATTGCCCATTAGAGAATTCCCAACTCTAGTGGAGAAAGCAAAAGTGGTGGAAAATTTGAAGAATAGTAGCAAAGTTGCTAAACCACAGATGGTAGGAGGACCCTCCCAGAGCATACCAAGATATGAAGACAAGAAGAAACCTTACTCCAAGCCTCAATCCTTCAGTAGTGGAGGATTCAATCCTCAACTACCACCTAATGTCAAATGTTTTAGGTGTGGTGGCCCGCATATGATCAGATTTTATCCTTATCCAACTCCGAACGTCACATGTGATAGATGTCACAAATATGGTCATGCAACAAAAGATTGTCGTGTTTGATTTGGAGTTCCAAGTTCTGGTGGAATACCACAGGTACAACAGAATGACAACCAAAACCCCAGTGCAGCAGGAAGAGTTTTTGTTGTTAGTGGAGCTGAGGCATCTCAGTCTGATAGCCTAGTCAGAGGTATTTGCTTTATTTTGGGTACACAGTTGTCTGTTTTGTTTGATTTTGGAGCAACTCATTCATTTATCTCTATTGATTGTGTTAAGAAACCTAACTTGCCTGTTCATGAGTTAGATGTTGAATTGGTGGTATCCACACCAACAGAAGGTACTATAGTAACTTCATCTGTGTGTGTTGAGTGTCCAGTGATTATAAATGAACAGAAGTATAAGATCAATATGATTTGTATACACATGAAGGATTTGGAAGTTATATTAGGAATGGATTGGTTATCTGCTAACCATATCCTGATAGACTACGGTCATAAGCAACTGATTTTCCCTGAATCAAAAAGTATCCAAGTTGTTTCAGCTCAACAAATTGAGAGAGAGGTACATGAGGGTGCAAAGTGTTTCATACTCTTTGCTTGTTCTGTGGATGATGATAAGACTCAGAAAAATATGGCGGTAGTTCAGGAGTTTATGGATGTATTTCCTAATGAGATTCCAGGACTTCTACCTAAAAGAGAAATAGAGTTTGCAATAGACCTCGTACCTGGAGCACGACCTGTGTCAATTACTCCATACCGAATGGCACCAGCCAAATTAGCTGAATTGAAGAAACAATTGGAAGATTTATTGGAGAAACAATTCATTCAACCTAGTCTTCATGGGGAGCTCCATCAAGAATAAGTATCCTCTTCCAAGAATAGATGACCTGTTCGACCAACTACATGGGGCAGTTATCTTTTCGAAGATAGACTTGCGCTCAGGTTATCATCAGATCTTAGTTAAAGCTAAAGATGTTCAAAAGACTGCTTTCAGATCAAGATATGACCATTATGAATTTTCAGTTATGCCTTTTGGAGTGACCAATGTTCCAGCTATCTTCATGGATTATATGAATTGAATCTTCAGGCCTTTTCTTGATAAGTTTGTGGTGGTATTCATAGATGATATCCTGATATATTCTCAATCAATAGAAGAACATGCAGAGCATCTCAGAATTGTTCTGAACATTTTGAGAGAAAAGCAGTTGTATGCTAAATTTTCAAAATGCGAGTTTTGGATGTCTAAAATACAGTTTTTAGGACATGTCATCTCTGCTCAAGGAATCTCAGTAGATCCTTATAAAGTGGAGGTTGTACTTCAATGGGAACGTCCTAAAACTATTACAGAAATTAGAAGTTTTGTGGGACTAGCAGGATATTACAAGAGGTTTATAGAAGGTCTTTCCAAGATAGTTGCTCCTTTGACTCAACTAACCAGAAAGGATCACCCTTTTACATGGACAGAGCAATGTGACAAGAGTTTTGAAGAGTTGAAGAGAAGGTTAACTAATGCCCTTGTTTTGACAATCCCTGATATAAATAAGCCTTTCAATGTTTTTTGTGATGCTTCCTATCAGGAATTGGGTTATGTGTTGATGCAGAATAAGAAGGTTGTTGCTTATGCTTCGTGACAGCTGAAGGTGTATGAAAGGAATTACCCAACTCACGACTTGGAACTGGCAGCGGTTGTTTTTGCCTTAAAAATCTGGAGGCATTATCTTTATGGAGCTAGTTTTAAAGTATTCAGTTATCATAAAAGCTTGAGGTATTTATTTGATCAAAAAGAGCTTAATATGCAGCAGAGGAGATGGATTGAGTTCTTAAAAGACTATGATTTCCAACTTATGTATCATCTTAGAAAAGCAAATGTTGTTGTTGATGCTTTAAGCCGTAAGAGAATACAAATGTCATCACTCGTGATGAAAGAGTAGGAATTAATTAAAGATTTCAGGAATTTGAATTTGGAGGTTTCTATATCTTCAAACTTCATTAGTTGTAATGCGCTTGTTATAACTAATGAGTTTTTGAAGATGATGAAGGAGAAACAATTGGAGGATTTGAAATTGAAGAACATCTTGAGTCTTTTGGGCACAGATAAAGCTAAAGATTTCTCTTTGGGAACAGATGATATTGTGAGGTTTCAAAAGAGAATATGTATACCAGAAGACCATGAGTTAAAACAAATAATTTTATCTGATGGTCATAAAAGCAAGCTCAGTTTACATCCAAGTATGACCAAACTGTATCAAGATCTCAAGAAGTCTTATTGGTGGCCTAGTATGAAAAGTGATGTAGCCATGTTTGTTGTCGCTTGTCTTACTTGTCAAAAATCCAAGGTTGAACATCAGCGACCTGGAGGCATGCTAACTCAATTGGACATCCTAGTGTGGAAGTGGGATAGTATCTCTATGGATTTTGTGACCCACTTACCCTGTACTTTGAGTAAGAATAATTCTATATGGGTCATTGTAGACAGGTTGACAAAGACTGCACACTTTTTACCAATCGATTTGAGAAATCTATGTAGAAGTTGGCGCAGATTTATATAAGCGAGATAGTTAGATTGCATGGTGTCCCTTCAAGTATAGTATTAGACAAAGATCCCAGATTCACCTCTAGATTCTAGCAAACACTTTAAGAAGCTTTAGGAACCAGACTCAGGCTTAGTTCAGCATACCATCCTCAAACTGATGGACAATCAGAGAGAACTATCCAGTCCTTAGAGGATTTGCTGAGGACTTGTGTGTTAGATCTTTTGGGCAGTTGGGATGAGATTTTGCCTCTAGTGGAGTTCACCTACAATAACAACTACCAGGCAAGTATTAGAATGGCTCCTTTTGAAGTATTGTATGGTAGAAAGTGTAGAACACCTCTATGTTGGTTTCAAGATGGTGAGAGTATGTTGATAGGACCAGAGTTGATACAACAAAACAATGAGAAGGTTAAGAAGATTCAAGAAAGATTAAAAACCTCTCTAAGCAGGCAGAAGTCCTATGCAAATCAAAGGAGAAGACCTCTAGAATTTTCTGCAGGTGATCATGTCTTTCTTAGAGTTACACCATTCACAGGTGTAGGAAGAGCAATCAGATCAAAGAAATTAACTCTGAAGTTTATAGGACCTTACCAGATCCTTAGAAGGATAGGTCATGTTGCGTATGAACTTGTTTTGCCACCTTCGTTAGCCAATCTTCACAACATTTTCCATGTGTCTCAGCTAAGGAAGTATGTACCCGATCCAAGTTACATTCTATAATCAGATTTAGTCCAAGTGAAGGAGAATCTTTCCTTTGATGTGAGGCCAATTAAGATCATAGATTCTCAGAAGAAACAACTACATGGAAAAGATGTACTTAGCAGTTGGTAGTCGAAATAGGTTTGAGGGTATTAGTGTTGAGTCGTCGAGGCTAGTTGAAATATAGTTGGGTTTGGGGATAGGGTTGGAGTGGGATATAAGAAGAGGAACTAAGAAAGGAAGAATAGTCTGTTGTCAACTTTTTTGGTAGTAGCTGACTAGATGACACTCCTTGTGCTTATCTTCTCTCCTTCTCTCTCCATAAACAAAGTTAATAGGCATGTGATATACTGATGACTCACTTCTCCTTATAATGCCAAAGGACACCCATCTCTTTAGGTGGCAAATCAATTTCATTCGCCTACCTCTCCTCTGTTTATCTTTTCCCACTCACACAATATGCATTTTAAACTTTTATATATCGAACCCCACTCCCATCTAGTTTACATTCTAAAAAAATTGCATACAAAATGGCCAATTTATGGATAAGATTCGGTATGTAATTTTGTATACCCTGTCTATAAATTGGCCATCCTGTGTGCAATTTTTTGATTGCTTCTTCCTGCACCTCCAAGTCTTTCTTCAGGCACCCTCAAAATTTTCCAAATTGTCCAAATTACCCTTAAAATGATAGTGTAGAGACAAAAGTGCCCTATACCTCCAATTCCGAAAATTAATGTTCTGGAATAGGATGTTCCGTAACTCAAAAAACCTATTCTGAAATGACCTGTTCTGGAACTATATATTAACTTTCAGATTCCGGAACAGGTTTTTTGAGTTATGGAACACTTTGTTCTGAAACAATATTACAATGGAAATCTATTTCGGAACAGCTAATTTCAGAACACTGGCTTACGGAATGTCCAGTTTCAGAATCCAACCAATAAGTTTCAGAACAAATTGTTCCGTAACACATCCTCACCCCCCAAATCCATTTTGAAATAATTCGTTCCGGAACACTTCTATTGACTTACGGAATGCTCAGTTCTGGAACTCAATCAACATATTCTAGAATAAATTGTTCCGTAACACATTCTCACCCCAAATACACATTCCATAACTGAAAGGGCAGTGTTGGAATTTTTGAAAATTTTGGAGGTGCCTTAAAAAGGTTTGGAGGTGCAGGAAGAAGTAGTCAATTCTTTTTTACAATGTAAATTGGATGGAGTCGGGTCTGGTATACCATTAACATACTGGATGCCCTCATCTATTTTATGTACCATTTTTTTGTCATTTCTACAAAGGTATTACTAGCATTTTAGATTTTATGGAGGTGTAGGACGAGATCACGAAACTGTAGGAAGAATTCGTCTAATACATAACTTGGTGTTTTGGTGTGGATTGGTCCAAGCTGTGTTCTTATGTAACATCTGTGAAAAGGTTTACTATTAGTAGTTATGATTATGTTTGTTTTTTTCAAAGAAATGCTACAACTTCTGTGAAAAATTTTACTATAAGTAATTATGTTTGTCTTTTCTAATAAAAGACATTGCAACTTAGGTGAAAATTTTTACTATAATTATGTTTGTCTTTTCCAATAAAAGACGCTGCAACTTATGTGAAAAAATTTACTATAATTAATTATGTTTGTTTTTTTCCAAAGAGATGTTGCTACTTGTGTGAAAAAATTTATTATAAGTAATTATATTTCTTTTTCCCAAGAGAGACTGTAACTTGTGTGGAAAAATTTACTATTAGTAATTATGTTTGTTTTTATCAAAGAGACGTTGCAACTTGTGTTTGTTCTTCCCAAGAGAGACTGCAACTTATGTGAAAAAATTTATTATAAGTAATTATGTTTGTTTACTCCAAAGACTCTGCAACTTGTGTGAAAAAGTAAATTGTCATTAGCCCATGAAAACCTATTTTGATAAATGGCTATAGTAACAAATGTTAAGGAAATGAAACACTAATAAACTTTAAAGAAGACCCAACTACAACGGGAACGAAAAGATGAGGGAAAGATCAGGCAAAATGGGAAAAAAACTAACATGACGACAAACGTACCTCTTGAGAAAGAAGGAAACACTAAAACCCTTGAAATGAAGGTGAGCAAAGCAAAATGGTACGAAGAAATAGCATTTTTAATGGAAATATGAAACTTATAGAGGAAGTTCCAAAAATCCAATAAGAAGGAACTAGCTGTCGAAAACAGTGACTCACGTCACATTTGAAGGACCTATGTTGATCTACGAAAAGTGCGCGAGAAGTTTAAATGAAAGAAATTCAAGAACATCTTACGAGGTAAATTTTAGGCCTAAATAAAATTATGGAAGTGTGAAAAGCAGTTCACTTATGATGTGGAAATTAAATGAATATACACCTATCATGAATTGCGTAGCAGTCCAAAAGACACCGTTCATTTTTTTTTTTTTTTAAACAACCCAGTTCAATTATTAAATGACAGAGCAAGAAAGCCCAAACAAATTCACGTTCTCCAGAACCTATGATCAACTAAAGAGGAGGTTTCTATTAGATTGTTAAAATTTAATATTAGATCATAGATTTAAATTAAGTTCCTTTAAATTTAGTATCAAAATAGGATGAATAAAAGTTATAAATACAAGGCAATGGGGAGTGGAAAATGGAACAACCTCAACGTTTCTATTGGGACTAATAGCGATAAAAAAAACATCAACGATTATAATATCATTAATTATAAAACTAGAGTAAAAATAAAAAAGGTAAAAAAAATATAAATAAAATTAATATATATTATCTAAATTTAAATTTTGACGGTACAATACCGTGAAAATGGATTATGTAATCAATGTTAATCATTTAAATTTACTTCATGTTGGATATAAATAAAAGAAATAGAAAATGAATAATATGAAAATAAATATTGTTTCATTTAAGAGATAAAAAAATACAGAATGAAAATTATTTTCTGCAAACTATTTAGGCTTAAAAACTATTATTAATATTTTTTATTGTTAAAATGAAGTAATGAAGATGAAAGGAGTGAGATAAAGGTTGGGATGGAAGATGTGTTTATTCATATATATTTTAAATTAACAGTTTATTTATAGTCCTGTTATTTTTAAAATGACATTCTTATGTTTTTTCGACTTCTTTACTTTACTCTTTATTTATTTTTATCAAATAAATTATTAATATCTTTTCTTGGTCATTATTAAGCAATACAGTAATACATAATTAACTGGTTTATGTATCTTAAATATATAATTAATTGGTTAATATAACTTAAGGAGTATTTTGATAAATAGATTAGACACTGATTATCTCTAAATTAAGTTAGATAGGGTAACAAAGGGACCAGATGGAAAGTGAAAAACAATGTTGTACTTGTTCAACCTAACAGACACGAGGATTTTAGTTAAAACATTTAAAAGTTATGAAGAGTAAAATTTTGATGTTTGTGAAAATATCATGATCCAAAATAATATCTACCTAAAATATCTACCTAACATAAGATGTTATATAGTTTTCAATTGTGAGCATCAAATGTCAAAATGTCTTCTTTATGCTACATGCTGAATCATTCCTCATTGTAATAGTTACAATTTAGAAACTTTCTCAATTAAAAAGTACCCTTTTTACAACTTTCTATGTCTATTTGTTTATAGTTTGCATTCAGTTGGTGTCATTGTGTAATTTGTGTTTTCACTATTTTTTTTTTTCTAATTGCTACTTTTATTTCACACAATGGGTTATTATATCTTACCCGGGCCAAACTAAGACGTTATAAGGAAACCCAAGTATATCACCATTAATAAACTTCTTCAGTCGTTTTTTTAAGTATTGAGGTACTTTTCTGTTATCAGGAAAATAACTGTTATGCTGAGTAAGTATTATCCATTCATGGGTGACATTAAAGAGAGAAGCCTGTGAAGAATGCAGTGCCTATTTCAATGATTTTCAATGAAGTCACCACTACTATAAACAATTGTAATTTAGAGAATTTCTTTGTTTTTGACTTTGGTGGTGATACATTTGATGTGTTTCACTATCAAGCACGTGTTCCAAGTTTCTAAATGAAGGCCATTTGGGAGAGAAGACATTGACAATAGGATGGTGGATTAGAAAAAATCAAAAGGAAAAAATAAAGTGGACATAAGTAAGAATCTATGAGAAAATCTAAGGTTGGGAATTGCTTGCGAGTGAGAAAAAAAGGATGCAGTTACTATAAGTTATAAGCATTGAGTAGATGATTTATTCCAAAACATTGATCTGTGTTTAATAATCCGTGTCAAATTTGAAGAAATCAGTATTGAGCTTGAAGATAGTTCATGGAGCCACTTATAGGAGGCTGTTGTTTATGGTGCATCTGTGCTGCTACTTGAGTGAAGGCATTACACCATTTTTTCTTGTAGAGAAATATAAAGATATAATGCAAATTGTCATGGGAATATTACTATTGCTGTAAAGAGATAGAAAGAATATATTATAATTTGTTAGAAATCCTACTTTTAATAATTTATAATATTTTCAATAATTTATAATATGTCTATAAATCTTACTTTTAGAACCTGTTCGCTAAGCTTGAGTTGTTGGGTTTGTTTTTATTTATAGCATTTTTGGAAAGAATTATCGTCATGGTCAAGGTTGTCTAGCTGTTTTTAGCTGTCATTTTTTGTGCCGTGATAACTTGTTACGTGATAACTTGTTACTTTTGTGTTTTGACAGATGAAAGTTGATAATGTTTTCAAAACTTCCATTGTTTTCAAGAAAAAGAAAATTTATCCAAGAAATTAGTGATTTTTGTAATATCTTTACCAATGTAAAGAAAATTTCAAAGACAACAACTATTTATATGTAGGTTTCCAGAAAAAGCATAACACATTCAATAGTAGAGTTAGGATGGCTAGGGACTGGCTATGTTACTATCCATTGGTTTCAGTAGAAGTGTTTATCACTCAATTTAGTTTACTCATTAAACCTTAATTTGATTGTCAATTCTACTGGTTATTCAATTTATTCCACTCAAATATAAATCACTTAAACTAAACATTAAAATTAGATTAAATGTAATTCAGTTTATTTAAATTAGGTTTAATTTGGTTTCAATTTAATATTAACTTCAAGTGAAATAAAAATATATTTTATAGCTTAGTTCAGTGTGGATATTTTACTATTATAAAATTATTTTTTATAATGACAAATTATTAAATAAAAAAATTTAACTTTAAAAATTTTATGTATTTATTGCCATATTTATATTTTTAATTTCATTTTAAATCATAAATAATTTGATAATTCGTCTCAAAATTAAAAAATATAATACAAATTTATTATAATTTCATAACAAGCATAAATCAAACTATAAAAAATGTCTATCAAGACAAGAAAGAATGAAGATTTGTATTAAGTTACTTATCTTTTAGTGCACTATATTATCATTTTGCAATTTTTCATATTTATGTTTTTTAATCCCTCCATCTATGTTATAAACTTAGTCTTGTTAAATGAAAATACTATTTAATTTTTTATTAAATTTTGTATTACGACTTATTTGTTAACAAAAACAAAGAATACACTCTGTTAATAATAAATATAATCTTTTATATGACTATTATGTAAGACGAAAAAATAATTAACTTGTTACAAAAATTCTATTTCATTTTTTCTTTATCTTTGTCATAATAATAATATAAAAATTTGAAAACATTTTCTTATCATATTTACCTTCTAGTCAAATCTTGATTAACGTATTATATTCATAGTTACTAAATACTACATTATATTATTAATAATTTTCTTTTAGGCAAAAGAAAATAATAAACTTATAAGACAAAAAACAAAATATTATTACAAATGAAAAAAATGATAAATTCTTTGTGTACTACAAGAAAAATTGCTTTTAGAAACTAATTTACTGGTCTCTAAATTGATAAAATTGGTCACTAATTTAATTATAGACTAATTTAGAATCTAATTGTAACAAGTGGCTAAATCATTTGAAGCTAAATTCAGATACCAATCTAGATCCTAAATTAGAAACCAACTCAGTTACCACCATAATTAAAAACCAATTTAGTGACCAATTTCATTGAAACTAATTTTATTAAGACCAATTTAGTGACCAACTTAATTGAAACAAATTGAGTGACCAATTTTATTGAAACCAATTTAGTGACTAAATATATAAATACCAAAAAATAGTCATTATATTGGTCTCTAAATAATGATAATATTATATTTTTTAACAATTGATGTTATAATATTATATTTTTTCTTGTTAAAATAATTTAGAATAGAAAAGTAAAATTATTTTTTACCTACAACTTTTTTTCATAATAAAATATTCAGCGCTCATAATTAGAACGGGAGTTCAATGGTCATATGTGATCTCATGACACTCCTTTCGATGACTTGTCATCTATGAAGCCCAGATACGGACACGTAGATATGGCTAAACTAAAAATTATAAGATAAGGGACACGACAATATATATATATATATAATTATGAATTTATTTAGATTTATTTATCATTTTATAATATTAATTTATTATTTAAAAATATATATTAGTTATATAATATATATATAATAATTTAAAAATAAAATATTTAAATATAAACTAAAATAAGATTTCATAAATATGATTTAATATATTTTTTAATATAATTATTAATATAATTTAACATAATTATTAATATAAATTATTATATTAATGATAAACTTTTAAATGTAAAAGGTAAAACGTGTATTTAATAAATAAAAAATAATAAAAAACCTTTTAAAAATTAAAAAGGTTATTTTCCCCTTCTGTAACAATCGATCTTCTTCCTTTTGGGGCTTCTTCCTTCCAGAGTTACGTTCTCTTTCTTTTGGTTCTCCTTCTTTTCAGAGCACCACAAATGCAATAAAAATGAGGTTGGCAAAATTTGATGGCAAAACCAAGTCATCTTGGTAGGTTTCTGTGGGTGGGTTAGGCGGTATAGGTAGCAAACATCATGAAATTTCGACCTCATGGTTTGTTAGCCCTCTTGGTTGCAAAACACCACAAATGCAATAAAAATGAGATTGGCAACATTTGGTGGCAAAACCAATCCATCTTGATAGGTGGTTTCCAAGCGAGCCCAGTTTGGTGGTGGTGTGAGTGGGCTAGGTCGGCATAGGTAGTACAAATCATGAAATTTTGACCTCTAGATTTTTTAGTCCTCTTGATTGTAATGCAATAAAAATGAGGTTGATAAACTTTGGTGGCAAAACTAATCCATCTTAGTAGGTTTCCAAGCGAGCCAAGTTTGGTGGTGGGGTAGGTCGGCTAGGCCGGCATAGGTAGCAAAAATCATGATATTTTGACCTCTAGATTTTTGAGCCCTCTTGGTTGCAAAGCACTACAAATGCAATAAAAATGAGATTGACAATGTTTGGTAGCGAAACCGAGCCATCTGGGTAGGTTTTTGTGGGTGGGCTAGGCGACATGGGTAGCAAAAATCATGAAATTTCAACCTCAAGATTTTTGAGCCCTCTTGGTTGCAAAGCACCACAAATGCAATAAAAATGAGGTTGGTAAAGTTTTGTGGCAAAACCAAGCCATCTTGGGAGGTTTTCATGTGTGGGCTAGGCAGTATGGGTAGCAAAAATCATGAAATTTTGAGCTCAAGGTTTTTGAACCCTCTTGGTTGCAAAGCACTACAAATGCAATAAAAACAGGGTTGGAAAAGTTTGGTTGAAAAACCAATCCATCTTGGTAGGGTTCCAAGGGAGCCAAATTTGATGGTGGTGTGGGTGGGCTAGTTTGGCATGGGTAGCAAAAATCATGAAATTTCGACCTCAAGGTTTTTCAATCCTCTTGGTTGCAAAGCACCACAAATGCAATAAAAATGAGGTTGGCAAAGTTTGGTGGCAAAACCAAGTCATCTTGGTAGATTTCCGTGGGTTGGCTAGGTGGCATGGGTAGAAAAAATCATAAAATTTTGACCTCAAGATTTATAGGTCCTCTTGGTGGAAAAGCACAACAAATGCAATAAAAATTAGGTTGACAAAGTTTGGTGGCAAAACCAATCCATCTTGGTAGGCTTCCAAGGAGCCAAGTTTGGTGGTGGTATGGGTGGGCTAGGTTGGCATGGGTAGCAAAAATCATGAAATTTCGACCTCAAGGTTTTTGAGCCCTCTAGGTTGCAAAGTACCACAAATGCAATAAAAATGAGGTTGACAAAGTCTGGTTGCAAAACCAATCCATCTTCGTAGGTTTTGAAGGGAGCCAAGTTTGGTGGTGGTGTGAGTGGGCTAGGCAGGCATGGGTAGCAAAAATCATAAAATTTCGACCTCAAGGTGTTTGAGCCCTCTTGGTTGCAAAGCACCACAAATGCAATAAAATGCGGTTTTCAAAGTTTGGTTGCAAAACCAAACCATCTTGGTAGGTTTCCATGGGTGGGCTAGGCGGCATGGGTAGCAAAAATTATGAAATTTCGACTTCAAGGTTTTTGAGCCCTTTTGGTTGTAAGTTCCACAAATGCAATAAAAATAAAGTCGACAAAGTTTCTTGGCAGAACCAATCGATCTTGGTAGGTTTTCAAGGGAGCCAAGTTTAGTGGTGGTGTGGATGGGCTAGGCCGGCATGGGTAGCAAAAATAATGAAATTTCAACCTCAAGGTTTTTTAGCCCTCTTGGTTGTAAAGCACCACAAATGCAATGAAAATGAGGTTGGCAGAGTTTGGCAGAAAAGCCAATCCATCTTGGTAGGTTTCTAAGGGAGCCAAGTTTGGTGGTGGTGTGGGTGGGCTAGGCCGACATGGGTAGCTAAAATCATGAAATGTTTCGGTCAAATTTCTACTACGTCTATATTCAGGTTTCATATATGCGATGAACACAAACTTGTGATTCCTATTATCTAGACTCAATTAGGTTAACTTTATATTGTAACTGTGGCTGTTAGTGTTTGTTTTCGAAGTTAGGCGTTTCAAATAGTAGAAAGTGGTACAACAGAAATTTCCTCTCACTATTATGTAGAATTTTTTCTGAATATTTCTACTAAAGTCAAATCTAATTTTACAAGTATGTTACAATGAGAAGAGAATATATTATTAGGAAAATGAGAAGAAAATATATTATCATATTTTTTTAATAAGAGTCTCCTTTTAACTTTTTAAATAGTGTACTTAGAATGCTGATTACACTTTTTTTTTTTATAAATTAATGTAAAAGTGAAGGGATGTTGGATATGTGATATGAAAATTTTATAATATTTACATTATTTCTTTTGCAATAAATTTCATTATCTTTTATATCCAATATTAAATTTTAATTCTTCATATTATTACTTGCACATAATAGTATCCATATGCTTTGTTATTAAAATTAAATTTCTCACCACAAGAATGTTTATCAATAATACACATCCGAAGAAAATTTTCATGATACTCAATTACTTAATTCTTCGTAATCAATAATTTTTTTAATATATTGTGATTGATATTAAATATAAGTATTACATAAAAATATATTTCAAATTAGGATTGTTCATGTTAATATTTACTTTCATGTTACAATTCTTAGATAGATATTAATATTTTGAATATTTCTTTTTATTAATATATATGTTAAAGATTTTTGTGAGTGTATTAAATCCACATATAGTAGTAAAATGAATTTTGAAGTTATGGAATTACAAACAATTAATATAATACTCGTCCTGAAGAACATTATTTTTATTAGCTTAAGTTTTTACAAAAATAAATATATAGTTTTAAATAAAATAAAGATAAATTTTAAAAGATACAGGTAAGTAAAAGATAAAGAAATAAAATGATAAAATACATAGATCAAAATAAAAAATAAAAGATTAAAATAATGTAAAAAAAACATAAAAAAAAATATATATTTATGGAAGTTTTCAGATTTTATAATTAAATTTCACAAAACCACCTCCATCTTTATCATGTAAATCCCAAAGTACCACCAACCTATTAATTTATTCAAATCTTAATTAAAACTGCAATTGAATGTAAATTATAATTTCTCAACAATAATTAACTTATTTTTAATTAAGTTGTCTTTCCAACTTTTTGGATTTAAACACATTCTTCTATGTTATTTAAATCTCAACTTAACAAGTAAAAAGACGATTAAACTATAGGTAGAGTAAACATTCAATTCTAATAAAGAAAAAAAAAAATCACTCTTGTTTTTATTAAAACAGTTTTTTGTGTATCAAAGTCCTTATACTTTAAAAGTTACTTAACCTTAGTTTTTCATTTTAATTTACTTTTTCTATTTTATCTCACACTTTTAATAAATTATTAATGTTGTTTCATTTATTATTAATGATACAAATAAAATAAAAGCTCTAAAAGAAAAATCCTTTTAAATGATAAAAATATAAAAACTTAGTGTATGTTGAATACAAATTATTCAAAACACAATTATCAATATCTTGTTTTTACTGTATAAAAGGTTTTAAGGCATAGTTGCAAAGTTGTTTAATCACCTTCACAGGTGACGTGAATTTAATCCATGGATTAAATCCGTATGAAAATTCATATATAATATAATCTATATTAAAAATCAACATTATATGAAATTACAACGAATTTGTATCCAGACTTATTCTATAAAAATTAAATTCATATATAACTTTTATATACAAATATTTATATTATATTTTTAATATATTATTATAATAGTATTATTAATATTATTATTATTAAAATTATTATTATAAATATTATTATTATTATTATTAACATTAATAATATTATTATTAAGATTATTGATATTATTATTAATACTATTATTATTAATATAATAATATTATTGCTGTCATAAATATTAATCATATTAATTATTATTGTCATAATAATAATACTAATAATAATTATTATTATTATTAATATTAACATATTTATTATTATCATTATTAATATTATTATTATTACATTATTATTATTATAAATGCTAATATTATTATTATTATTGCTAATATAATAAAATTAATATTATTATTATTATTACTGTTGATATTATTACTATATTATTAATAGTATTCTTACTATTATTGTTATTATTAATATTATTATTATAAATGTTATTAATAACTTTATTACTAGATATTATTAATATTATTTATATTTAAATAAAATAGTTGTTATTATTAATTTATTGTTGTTATTATTAATGTTGTTATTATTAATGTTATTATTAGTAATATTATCATCATTATTATTATAAATATTATTAATAATGTTAATATTAGTATTATTTTTAATTATAGAAATTATAATTATAATAATAATAATAACAATAATTATAATAAGAATGTTAATAGTCATATTATGATAATAATGTTGTTCTGGTTTAGTTTTGTTTGTGTATGTGAGACGGACTTGGGTTCGAATTTTACATACGGACAAAATTTGATGAGAGTAGCGCAATTCGCGCTGCAATATCATCCTCAAAAGCTAACCGAAAATTTTTTTTATTTAGGGATTTTAAGTTAGGAAGATTTATTTTCTCTCCATATTTAAGAAATATATATATATATATATATATATATATATATATATATATATATATATATATATAAAATAAATTTAAAATATATATAATAAAAAAATAAAAAATAAAATTTATTAATATATATTTTATAATATTTTTTTTATTTATAAATATTAAAATAAAAAAATATATATTCTCTAAATATAAAAAAAATATATATATATATATATATATATATATATATATATATATATATATATATATATAAAATTCAATTAGATTTAATATAATCTAATCAATTAGAGATAGTCCAATCAAATCAAATAAAACAATAACTATATCATTTTGATATTTATATAACTAAATTAAATTAAAAATATTGAATAATAAAACTATTTTTTTAATATTTCAGTTCAGATTAAAAAACTTAAAAACATATATCAATTTGAAAAAAAAATATGATATAATTTGAATATTTATATAGTAATAATTAATTAAATAAAAAATATTCGATAATTAATTTAACTCTTATCTATTTTAAATACTTTTTCTGTAACAACCTAGAAAATCTGTTATCTGAGTAGAAATGGTAAAAGTGAAATGAGTACTTGATTATTATATTATTAAATTGAAAACGTGTATTTATAGAAAAAGTAAGTAGTCAAGTCTCATTTCCACTCAAGCCATCATCTCTCTAAAATCCCTAACTCTCTTTTTCCTCTGACTTCACTCTAAGTCTCTGCTTTCGTATCTCATCAGTTTCTCAAACAGAGCTTACTGTTGGACTCGTGACGGAGAATAGAGCAAGTCTACCTGATCAGAATCTCCGTTAGAGTAAGTTCGTTTTTTGCCCTCTTCCCTTAAGATTCATTTTTAGGTTTTCATTTTTCTCTGCCTTATGAGCTTGCATGTGGCCATTGAGTTATCAGATAGTGCCTTTATGAGCTCAATTCCCTAGTGTTTTAGTCTGATTGTTGATCAGAGGTCCTTTGGTGCAGATTCGAGTTCTTGAAGATCTTAGGCTTTGGGGCTGTTAGAGAGAACTTCTAGTGTAATTCAGGTAAGGGAAGCTGACTTGCATGTTACCTGATTTCAGTTTGTTTGTGATTTAGGGTTTCATTTATAATATGTCTGTGAAAATGCATCTGTGATGGTTTATTTGCTGCCATGAAACTTAAGTTGAGTTCTTGACTATTTATGCATTCTGGTATGTATGATGAGTATGTGGTAATTGATGGAATGCAAGTTGAATTTCTAGTTAAGTTAGTCATCTAAGGCATGTGTAGTAGCTCTGTGGTAGTAAAAACTGTATAAATTGTCTGATAACTGATCATCTCGCCCAGGCGAGAATGGTTTCAAGTAGCAAGTATGCTCTCTAGACTGTTTTCGCCCAGGTGGGAAGTTCCTCGCCCAGGCGAGAAATCAGTTTCGCTCAAGCGAGGGTACAGTCGCCCAGGCGAGAAAGCCCCTAGAGCAAGTGTGCTCTCTGGAGTGTTTTTGCCTAGGCGAGAAATCTTTCGCTCAAGCGATGAGGTATTCTCGCCCGGGTAAGAGTATTTTTGCTAAGGCGAAAAAAGACCCTGCTCTCTAGACTATTTTCACCCAAGCGATAAATTTTTCGCTTTTTTTTTTGGCTTTTTGTTTTCCATTATTTAACTCTTTGAAATGTAATGTATGTATTTAATAAAATAGATTAATTGATAATTTAAGTTTAATTATATTGATGGTTTAGTGACTTCTTTAAATATTGAGATTGAAGTGGAAATTAAGATTTAAAAGTGAATGAATGCATGAGTAGAGACATTTATTGTGATGTGGTATTGTTAAAAGTGTTGATAAAGTTGGTCAAAGCCTAGGCATAATGTTTTTAGGAAAGAAAACACCGTGTCTTTGTTAATTAGGAAGTGCATTGTCTAAGGATGTGATCAATAACGATTGATATCCTGACTCTACTAGTAATAGAAATCAAATAGATGATCATTACTAGGTGGTGAGAGTCGAAGGAAGTCTGAACTGGGTGACTGCAGCTTGAAATATAGCTAGTCAGGAAAGTCTCAGGGGCACTAACCCTATCATACATGATTAATGATTCATTTGTGTGGGGACTTTGTGCATTCACAGTTTGGATATGTATGACAGGTGCATATCTCGGGGTCTATTCAATGCACGAGTCTTCTGGAAGTAGAGTCATGTTTGTAGTGTGTTAGATTCTTATATTGTGATGATACATGAAATTGAATGTTTTTTATTTGTTAAAATT
>Ga0099825_1003620_pt1 | contig 20538 bp, 7 predicted proteins | sample SiratroredBW_FD_76838 | JGI IMG/M metagenome (GOLD analysis project Ga0099825, IMG submission 76838) | Root nodule microbial communities of legume samples collected from California, USA - Siratro red BW | ecosystem: Host-associated > Plants > Roots > Nodule | place: USA: California | collected... | reverse complement strand
AATTGTATCATACATATATATCACATACATACCACACACTTTTAAAAATTAAATATATAAATAAAAATAATGTAATATATATATATATATATATATATATATATATATATATATATATATATATATATATAAACATAAACAGGTGATATTTACATAATAATCAAGATAATATCACATGAGTTCAACAATTAAAATTTAGAGGAGATGGACACCTTATAGTTAAAAATTATATAATAATATGTTTTATATACATTTATTTATGAAAAAATAATTAATATTTTCATTAATACATGAATTGAAACTTTTTGATGTCTTTGTAAAATGTTTCCATTACTTTTTTTTTTTTAAAAAAACATCATATGAAATTTGTAGCAAAAGTTACGTGGAAACTCATACAATAATGATGTGTGATTCTTTTCAATTGTCTTCTATTTTAAGCAATTATAGACATTTTTCTCAATAATTTTAAGCAACTCACTTAATTTTAAGTAATCTAATTTCTTTTTCATTCAAATTATTGAAGTTTTCATTAATAAGTAACTCAATTCACAAATATTTCCTCTTTCCAACAGCATTTAATATAATTTTTCTTGTATTTAATACAAATGCTATATGTGGGTATGAACTGATATCCACAAAACTTAAACTTATTATCAAACAGTTTGATTTGGATAGTTATTAAGCTCAATTCATATTTACTTAGTTCGACAGTGTTAAAGTTAGGATTAAGCAATAAGTTTGTAGTTTAGAATAAATTAATTCAGACAAAAAAAGAAGAAGAGAGAGGTAAACCAAAAACGTGAAACCAAGCATATATATGTGACGATAAATCATCATTTTATGTTGATTCTCATCAATTAAATGTTTATATATATGAAGTAAACATTTCTATATGATAATATGAAACTAAGAACTTCTCATAGTGATTAGTTGATCGTGTCTATAACCTGTAAAAAAACACACAGCATCAACCATTTGATGGACACCAAATTTTAATCTTAATAACAACAGTTTATTTCAAAGAAGAGATCTAAATCAGGTTAGAACATGACGATAGAATTTGAAGAAGTGTTTGATAATTCAATCTTATAGTTTATTTTACATTTTATTTATTTCCTTAATTTTGAGAACTTGGTAAATTCATTAACAGGCACCTTAGTTAAAAACGAAGAAAAATAAAACCTAAAGTGAAGAGATAAATGATTGTTGTTTGGTCTGTGTCTGCGTTCATGATAATACTCAGTCCTCCCTGAACTGTATCATTAGAATCACTGATTTAGCATATTCATACATAGCCCAGTTGACTTTGTCCTATGACCATCACCTGTGCAAGCTTTTCATAACCCTATAATTAAATTTATTGCCAGAAACAATGTTCAAACAGTTTTTATTCCTTCCACCACTGAACATCATGGTTTTTTTTCTTCTTTTCTTGTTTGCATTTTTTCCTGTATTCATATACTTATATAACTGTTTTAAAAGAGAACCTTTTTCAATGCACAATCAAAACTCAAAATATTTTCCATACTCAGACGATTAAAAATTGAAAGTGGTTGAAGAATTTTGGGTAGGGTGAGCTATAAACAAAGCATTTGACTACTATAGCTAGTTAGCTAGAGGGTCCAAATATGGATGATAGATGATGGGTCATAGTATATAATTATGAGGGATGATCGATAATTGAGGAAACTTAGAGAGATATAATTGATTTCGTAGATGTAAACCCAACCAATTAGCAACAGAAACAAATATGAATGATTATGCCTCCATACTGCACGAAACCAGGTAAATTGCTGTTAACTACTTCCGACAAATTGAATCTCTACATCATCAAAACAACGTTAATAATTAATACTGTATCGTTTCTTTTTACACTGTTTAATTAATCTGTAACTAGTTAATTATAGTATGTGATTTTGTTTATATGAATTTTGCAACTGTCATCCCACAAAGAATGAATAGTCCAAAAAGCTGTAAATTCTTTTGAAAGTGAATTTTCTATGTTACTATTGTATAATTTTGTTAATTTTTATAACAATTATATTACTTTTTAATTTAATTTTGAATGATAGATTTTGTCAATTTAGTTTCATTTATTTATAGTTCAAAAGTGATAAAATATGTGTCTAAATCAATAAACTGAAATAATTTATTTTGGTAAAATTATATCTTTTAAGGTAAATTTAGGCACATATATTGTGGTACTCTTTTCATTTCAATCTAAGTACATTTAAGTTTTTTTTCTCGAAAAGAAACAATTTAGTGACTCAATATCATTTTTTCTAAATTGTTCTTAATGTTTATTTTCTACCAGAGGGTTTATTTCGTCATACACTAATTGTTTATTTGAGATAAAATTAAAAGAAAATACTTAATGTTAAATCAAAAACCTAAAGCGTCACTTAATATTAATTAAAAAAATGTGTTAAAACGAGACTTCTTTTGAAATGGATGGAGAAGTGTCTTTTAAAATTTTGATAACATTAAAACTAAATCTTAAATGATTAAAATTAAATATTTAATACTAACTTATTGCTAGTTTAATATTAAACCTTCAATAAGTATTTTTAAGAAAAACTTACAAGTAATAATTTCTAAATAAGTTAAATCAATCACGATCTAAACTACTACAAAGGAAATATTTTCTGCAAAATTTATTTAATTTCTATTCTAAAAAAAATTAAAATATTTAATAAGATATATTAAATCTTTTCTCAGCTATTTTTTATAACTAATTTTTATTGCATTCGGTAGTCGGATTCAGATAAATTTTACATTTGATCGACAAAATTATTAGAAAATATATTTTTTAAAGTCCAAAACCAATTTTTATGATAGAATCTAGAACAAATTCAACATGATCAATGATCATAAACATGTTTTAGTTATCCAATAGAACATGTTCCTAGGTAATTGTGTGAGAGGCAAAAGAAAAAAACTTTGACTTTTTCCAAACTCCGCTTCCAAGCCATGTAAAGGGTAAAACAGAAAGAAGGTGTAAATCGGTGGAAAGCTATGATCATAAAGGGCAGCATGGTCAGCAGTGTGTGAAACAAAGGTTGGCACTCTAAAAGATTGAATTATAACGTGACAAAGTAGGAATTGTTTGAAGAAATGGGAGGTTGAAGGTGTCACAACTTTAGGGCAATAAGATCATTGTTGAAAAGGACCTTAAGGGTACCTTCTCTAGGGTTTCAAAGAAAGGATTGAAAACTTGAGGGGAAAATAAGGAAGCATGTCCTCAATTTGGCATCATGCTGTTGGCCATCAATTGACACCACCATAAAGTGTACTCATACCCCAATTCGATTGTTCCCCATCATTCTTTTTCCTCCTTTTCCATTGCCCTTTCGTGCTTCTTAACGCTAAATATAAACCCTACTTAGCCTCTAACCCTTCATAGTGTTACTTCCCTTAGGGCCTCTGCCCTTTGTCTAGTGTCTAGCATTGTCTCCACATGCCCTTTTTTTCATTTTATCTTCAGAACAATAATATCAAAGTACTCATTTTTACTGCTTTGTTGAGTATATATAAATATGATTATGTTCAAAATATTATCAGAGACTAATTCTGTCACATTCTGAAATGCTAAAGTGTGTCTGTTTACTGTTTGTTTGTTTGTTTGTTCAAGTCACTAGTTTTATTGTCTTTCGATTTTGCACATTGGCATGCACAGATAAATGACCTTTTTCTTTACAAAAATGCATGGTGTGGTTAGTGATATGATAGGAGGGGATGGTGGATTGGATTACGCAATGGTTACCATGATTGCTTGAATCAACGGTGGAGATTCCCCGGGTGGAAAAGCTAGAAGGAAAAGCGTGCCAACGTGACCCCAATATAGAACAAGAGCACTCCTTTTCCACCATTGACATTCTCTCACTCTCTACTTTCTCCACTCTTTACTCAGCGATTGGCAACTTCTCAAAAACCTCTATCTCTCTCACTCTGCAAAGGGTAAAGACTACGTTCACAATTGCATTCCCGGAGAAACTAAACCTTCTTCCTCCACAAGCAAAAGCCTCACATGTCGTCGGATATAAGCTAGATTATTAGCCACCCTTTTTCTTTCCTTCTTTAACTCAACCTTCTTCACACCCCTTTTGGAATCTGACAAGATTGTTTGTTATTCAATGACTAGTTGCGAGATTTGCTGCGTAGAGTCTGGTGTTTCAGTTTTAGCGTTAAGTGTGGTGGTGGGTTTGGTTGTGTTTTGACTGTAGTGAGGGAAAGTTGGAAGCTTTGGCTGGTGGGGTGGTGGGAATTGGCGGGGTGAGTGATGGGTGCGGATCGTCTGATACTGCCAACAGTTGGACCGCCATTAAAACGGCGAGCGGGGTTGCGGAGGAAGCAGGCTGGAAGAGGTTCCTACAGAGGGAGCTAGGGGAAGGAGGGTGAGTGTGTGGTGTTGGAGGGGTTTTCTTCTTTTTTGGAGGATTGGAATTCACGACCCTTTTTCTCGGGGGTGCCTTCGGGGTGTTAAAGTTTCTGACTTGTTAAAGGAGGGGACAACATGGGTACTAACTTGCACCAAGTACTCAGAAGCCTCTGTTTGAATACTCACTGGAACTACGCCATCTTTTGGAAGCTCAAACATCGTGCTCGAATGTATGATACTACTATTTATCATATCATTGTTGGTGGTGCTTGTGATGTTATTTTTTATTTTTTGTGTGTGTGTGGCTTTTCCTTCGGCGTGTCTTTGAACTTACCCTCGTTTTAGATGTAAGCAACTCATAATATGCTAAATTAGGTGAAGTTGTGGTTTTGCATGTTTGAATCCTTTGGTCTGAAATTTGACTTGGCCATTTTACTTACCGGGTTAATTTGATTGGTTGTGTACATTTTCCAGCTTTTGCCTGTTTAACTGATTTTATAATGGCCAATTGGTTTTATCAACTGTTAGAGATCCCTCATACATTAATGATATGGTCAAAATAGTGTATATAAGTGGGAGACAATCTTCATCTCACTAATTGGTTTTGTGGGGTTGAGTTGACCAAAATTCTAAGATCAACTTTTAGTGTGAAGGATTTTTTGTTTATCCCTCTGTTTTCTCCTTCTTCCAGGTTTGGTAATTTCCATGCTTGGTTTGAATTTAGAGTTTTTGTACTATGAACGGCATGTGCTGTGTATCTACTCTCTTGAATCCATATCATTGCACTGTTTTGCGAGTATTTTTGCTCTTGGATGTTTTCTATTTTTGTCATTTTGTTTTAGGATTGTGATCCTTCTGTTATTTGAAATATTTTATGTTGTTTTCATTGTATTGTGATGGAAGTAGGATAAGTGTGGCATTTGTTGTTGTTTTATATTAAGTGTACTGGTAGGAAGCTCGTTACTCTTAAATGATCTAATGTTGCTCGCAATTTTGGTGATTCAATTTTTTTTCTGTTACAGATTTATTTATCAGTGTTGAACTTGAATTCCATAATGTTGTCCCTTAAAGTTTCTCGATGTGGTACTGCTTGCAGGATCTTGACATGGGAGGACGCATACTATAACAATCCTGATGATTATGACTCTTCAGAAAATAAGCACTGCCAGAATATCTTGGAGCAGATTGGTTGTGGGAAATTTTCACACAACGCATTAGGCTTAGCAGTGGCTAAGATGTCATATCATGCATATTCATTAGGAGAAGGGTATGATTGATTAAATGTAGAATTGATACTGTACACAATTTTGATTTTCTGTTTGTTTAGGTTGTCCTAAGATTCTTTCTTCACAGTATTGTTGGACAGGTTGCTGTTACAGGAAAGCATAGGTGGATCTGTGCAGATAATCAGGTTGCAGGTTCTGGCTTGTCTTTTGAGGTGAAGATTCTTATTATTTAATGTCATCATTAAGGATCTTTCAACCTTGGAGTATCATGTCAATATGTTCCAATCATTCTTATTCCTTTCCGACTTTTTGGTTTAATTTCAGTTTGCTGATGGGTGGCAGTCTCAGTTTTCTGCTGGAATCAGGGTATGCTAACTGCTTTAATATTTTTTTTCACAGCTTTGCAACACATGTGTTTAACTAAAATCTGGAAAAGTGAACTTTCTATTTTCACCCAGAAATTAGACCTTGCATACTTTACGAATGTTTAGGAGATGTACAATTTAATTTTAATACTATTTTTTGAAAACTGTGGTTAATATGGTAATATGGCATTATTGGGTCACTATATGACTCTGGCTCATTATTTTTATTCGCTACATACAACTGAACTGCTCTGTAGCGGACTATATTGCATTCTGGTCTAGTATTCTTTATGTTAGAAAGATAGTGATTATCATTTTGAAAATAATTTCCTAATCTGCACCACTGTACTTTGGTTACATTAAGATTTTTCATTGATTAAGCTTTTATTTTGTCTTGTAGACTATTGTTGTTGTTGCTGTAGCCCCGCTTGGTGTTGTTCAGCTTGGCTCTCTTAATAAAGTAAGGCAATTTTTTCTTTTAAATCTTGATTTTATTTGATTCTGTAGCATAATAGTGGATAATGTGGTTATATGGTTCGAGAAGGCATCTATTATCACTTTATGGCTGTGCAAAGCAGCCTTTGTATTCAGGACTTCAAATTTTTTTCTGCACTCAAGTCTCAAAGACTGGACTAGTTGCAAGGGGCTTGGGTAGTTTGCATGCGATCATAGGTTCAAACCTCACTGCCACTGATGTACCAAAAAGATAGCTTTGCAGCCCTTTGTTTCGATGTACTATAACTAGTCAGATAGCACGGCTTGCTTATATTTCTTCAATTCTTTTCCAACTAATTTTGGTAATTTCTGGTTGTTGATTGAGATATTGGTTAAATACTTTTATAATTCTAATTGTATGTGCTAGGTAAATACATATATAGTGAAAATTAAAGAGAAATGGAGGAAAGGCTATTAACAAATCACCCCTTGTTTTGTCATAATAGGCTTTAGGCATCATGTAATTATGTTAGGCCACAGGTATACTAATTTATAATTTACTAAACCACCTATGATTTGGCATGCAAACCAGATTGAGGCATGTTTTAGTACCATGGACAATTATGTCATGTATGACTACCCTGACCTTCGTTACTGACAAGAAACAGTTATATACTCAAACGGTGCAAGCTATGAAGCACCAACACTTGAATTTGTTTCAGGTACCGTATCTGATTCAGATCCAATACTGATACACTAGGATACTTCACCGACACATATTGATGAATTATTCAACCCTATGAAGTACCAATACTTTAATTTATTTAACTTATAATATATTTAATGTATATGATACCGATTCTTTTGGATACTTCACCAATGCATGTTGGTGAAGTGTCCATGCTTTTAAAATATTTATATCCAATAAAACTACAAGAAACAAATAAATATGTAATATAGAGACATTGAACATTGTATCTTCATAAACCAAAGAGGGAAATTGTTCTCTTTATGAATTATTTGTAAAAAGTAATGAGATTGATAGTATTATTCCTTTTTGCTGAAATAATAGAAAGTAATATATGATAGTAGTAATTTATAATTTATGCACTGAGCACATTGGAGAATCCACGCCCTGGGGGTTGGGAAAATGCTGAGTAGTTTTTATTACGGGTGTGTTGTACAATATAGTTTCCTGTCTATATAATATTAGAATTTTTCTGTCTTGTCTTGGGCTGTTCTATGATATTATATGGAAATCAATTTATTATTGACTTATTTTTAATAATTTCCTTCCCTTTTTACATCCCTGGTAGCAGGTAATTGAAGATATGGGGTTTGTAACTCATATCAGAAATCTCTTTTTGTCTACTCAAAATTACTCAATAGCTCAATGTCCTAGTCAAATACAGGGCAGTTTGAAGAGTTCTTTATCTCAGGTAAGCTTTTGTCTTCACTTCTCTCTATGTTCACATGTCTGCATGGTGCATGAATATGCAGATTTGGGGTTTATGTAACTGTTAACATGGCATTTTTAAACACGCTATTGATGTAGAGAAGTGAAACCGTGTCATAATTATCATTTAACCTTAATGTGTTGAGAATTATCATGAGGTTTATATTTCTTTTTTGTTTTTTTCAGCTGGATATATTGAAGGAAAATTTGTCTTCAGATGTTATGCCAACTGGCTTTTACAATTCACAGAAATCTATGAAGAGTGAAACAGCAGATGTTTTAATGCCCCTTCAATGTTCTGGGAGGAACTATGCACCTCATTCTGCTTGTGTGAAAATGTCTGATAACGTGGCCAAGCAAGAGGGGCCTGAATTGTACAGTGATGAAAGTTCCATATTGCTTCAGTCAATATCCAATATGATGAACGTGGAGCATCAGGATTTTGAAGAGATGAAACCTCTCTATGGGAGGAAGGGTGAAGAAGGAAGTAGTGGCTGCAAAGATATGAGGTTGGAATCAGAAAACAATGTCTCGTCATTTTTAAGTGACTTGGTTACAGATAGTGATTTAATATGTCCATCAGAAAAAGTCAGAATTGATTCTGCATACTTTCCTTCAGCTTTTCTTGATACAGTTGTTTGTGAAACTGATAAGTTGCATTTTGTGGATAATAGCCAAAAAGGGGTGTTGAATTTCACCCAACCTTCAGATGCAAACTCGCAACACGTTGAAAAGTCAAAGTTTCACGCCGAGCCTTCTTACAAGGATATATCACATGTGTTGAATTTCCCTGCTGGCTGTGAACTGCATGAAGCACTTGGACCATCTTTTCTGAAAGGGAGTAAATGTTTTGATTGGCCAGCACAGGCTAATCAAGATATGAAAACTGTTGAAATGTCAGATGAGATTAGCCAATTGACTTCTGAATCTCGTCCAGAGCATCTCTTGGAAGCAATGGTGGCCAACATTTGCCACAGTAACAATGATGTTAAGAGTGAATTATCGTTTTGTACATCAATGCAATCTGCAATGGCCTCTGGAAAAAATCATGAAGCTTCTACTCACAATGTGTATGCTATTAATTCAGAAGGTTGTTCAATAGATCAGTTCTCTCTTGTCAAAGAGGACAAACACCATTCTTTGAGTTCATCATCAGGGATATGTGGTGTGATGTCCTCCAAAGGTGTTTCATCTACATTCCCCAGTTCAAGTAGTGGACAACTTGAAAGGTCGTCTGAACCATCTAAGAACAGCAAAAAGAGGGCAAGGCCTGGGGAAAGTTGTAGGCCTCGGCCGAGGGACAGACAATTAATCCAAGATCGTATTAAGGAGTTGAGAGAGCTGGTTCCAAATGGAGCAAAGGTATCATTCTGGAATCTGTTTCCTCTTTGTTTTGTTGGGTTTTGAGTAATGATCACAGATCTGGTTCATGTGGCTAACATTTTCATTGTAACCTCAACAGTGCAGTATTGATTCCCTACTGGAGCGCGCAATAAAGCACATGCTCTTTCTCCAAAGCATAACTAAACATGCTGACAAGCTAGCTGACTTTGGTGATACAAAGTCAAAGGTAAGGTTTAAGGGGGGTTTAGAAATCTGTCCTCTGGTTCATGGTCTGTAAAAAAGTATGCTATATATATCTATGGTCAAGTTGATTGAACATGAAGATGTGCATACATCAGGAATTTCTTGCTTTTCTTGATTTAGTTCCAACATCTTCTGCATGTGAACTTATTTCCATTGTATAACACTGATGAAATTTTGCAGCTGCATCACATGGAAGAAGACATTCTTGGATCCTCTAGTTATGAGCAGGGCTCAAGCTGGGCAATGGAAGTAGGGGGTTATCTGAAAGTTCATTCAATATTAGTGGAGAATCTTAGCAAGAATGGACAGATGCTTGTGGAGGTATGATCTGAAAGTTACAATTTGATTTATTCTATGTTACTGATTAATTAATAATTGTAATACATGAGAAAACTCCTCCTGATGAGAAAGGGAGGTTAGTGGCACTTAATTTAAGGGTCTGAGATATTAATCTGTTGTTGATATAATCAGCTATTGAGTGTGTTCTCTATTCTAATTATACCTTTTGTTGTAGATGCTCTGTGAGGAGTGCAGCCATTTTCTCGAAATAGCAGAAGCCATAAGAAGTTTGGGTCTTACCATTTTGAAGGGTGGTACTAAAGTTCATGGTGAAAAGATATGGATATGCTTTGTTGTGGAGGTAATTTTTAAACTCAGAAGTTAGCTTTACTTTTTATGCATTTAAACCTACTTCACTGTTCAAGACTCAAGTACGGACATAATCTTGGTCTATAATTTGATTAAATATATGGCAAAACTTTGGATAGCAATTATAGTAGATTAATCCATTGTTGAAAACACCAAATCAAATGCATGGATAGACAATAAAATTTCATTAGCAGGCTTTAAATTAGGTCCAATATTCTTTTGTCATTAATTAAGCCTGCTATATCTACTAGCACATTGCATACTTAAATGTAATTGTTCAACTAACTCACTCTTGGTCCTAATTTTATTGGATAAGATATATACCCTTATAATTAGAACTTTTTTACTGGATTTTTGTCTTCCATTTTTTGAATGCATGATATTTATTCTTGTTTTTCAAATCTTTTTCTTGTGTAAACATTAAGTTTTCTGGGACCAATGTATATAGATGTGTACTCTAAAAAGCAAATACATAAACTCCATTGATTGTTGATGAGTAAAGTGTGTGTGTGACAGGGTCAAAACAACAGAAATGTACACAGGTTGGATATCTTGTGGCCGCTTGTTCAAATACTGCAATCCAAGAGCACGGTGTATTCACAATAACTGATCGGTTCTTGCAAACTTTGTTGCCCCTCATTCTTAATCTCTGAATCAAATGATTCTCACCTAGTGTGTTATAAGAGGTTGTGGTGGTGTGCTCTTTTTTAATGATTGAAATGCGTGATTGTCTTTGTTTGTGTTTGACCCTGAAAATAGCACAATACATTGAACATATATTACTCACTCTTTTCATGTCTCAGACTTTTCTCCCATTATTCACTGAGTACATTAACTTGCCATCAGCGAGGCTCAAGCTTCTATGTTGTTAATAATCAGTGAAAATGCGGTCAGAAATATTGACAAAATTGCAAGAAAAATCACAATTTGTCATGTGAACAAGTAAAATGTGATTGGTTTTCCAGTGGTTAAGAGGTGAAAAGGTAAAAGTGTATGAGATAAACTACTCACTAAGTTTTAGCTTCACCTCGTTAAATACCTAATCCAGTTTGTCTTAATAATAAACAAGTTCAAGATTCACTTTAAACTGTTAACATAAATTAATAAAAAACTTATAAACTTGATATTAAAAGCTTTTATAGAACTCATGATCATATCAAGTGATAAAATAATATTAATTTTACATAAGATGATTTTAAACTTATAATGTTATCTTAAAGAACTTTTAAATATGTTTTTTTTTTCTTTCTCTTGTTAAATATTTGATCAAATTAAAAACTGATCCTCAAGTTATATATATATATATATATATATATATATATATATATAGACACACATACATTGATTTAAAAATAATCAAGTTATAGATAAACTAAAATAAATTAAGCTCAAGCAGTCAATCTTCGCATTTAACAAGCTCAATCTAAGCATTATATTTAGCTTGTTTAAATAAAATAAAAAACTAAGTTTGATCACCATTTTTAATTTTGCAATTTGAAAGACAAATTTAAACTTCATGGTTTTGAACTAGGGTTATTACCACCTTAATTAAAACAGACGAGTTAATATTTCTAAAAGTTTTTTCGGTGTTAAAAAAGTTTACCGTGGTAAAATATTAATTCACTAATTTTTTTTCACCATATTAAATAATCTAATAAGACTCACTTCATATTTTTAGTACAATAAAACTTCTTTATGACAGAACAATTAAGTTTTCACCTCTTTCGTATAAATACTTTATAAAAAAAAAAAAAAAACGAACAAATATTTTTTTGAAGACACTGTTTTCTAGAATATTATTTTTGACGAAATACGAAAAATATACATGTCCAACTCTCCCTAACGATATACTATGTTTGTAAGCGCTAAAATAAGCAAGAATGGATAAGGAGAGACGTTGACAATTTAAAACCCGTTGTCTGGAACGACAAAAAGTAGTCAATAGTTTGTTAAAATTATGGTGAGCTCAAAATTCGGAAAATTTCATAATAACGTGTGTGGAAAGAGATTGAAATATTCAGTGTACATGCACTTTTATACTGCATTTCTTTATTACTCTTCTTAATCTCGTCAACCACCAACTCTTGCACTCTTTCTTCAAAAACTAGTTTACATACTTTGTTGCTTTCTCCTTTTCTCTTCACTGATTTTTGCATGCTATATCTGGTTTGGTTATTTTACGTTCTCAAATATGTTCTGGTGAGTCCATTCCAGAATAAATAAGAGGTATCCAAGAATTTTATAGTGTGGGAAGAAACACATCAAAACTTTTGGTTGCTTCTTTTGGTCTGGAATTTAAAAACCGGTCTCTATCGAAAACAAGTAATTGATTTACACTCAATTACGATTATTTATATACACTACCGCGAGAGAGAATTGGCCTCAGTGAAGCTTCTTAATTAATTTTGAAAAAAAAAAATTGCCATCAGTTAGAGATCAAATTTCTAGTTTTCCTAGTCACTTACATTTGATTATTTGACCATTTATATAGATACTAAAATTATATTATCAATTATGAAGGCACATAATTGATTATATATCTTATTTACAAACTACGTCAAGTCATAATAAAACTGTTATAAATAAATTATACAAGATTATCGTATTTCTTCATATATTTTTTTTTTCTTTCCAATCAAACCATCTTAAAAAATTATTCTCCCAGTGTTTATTTTATATTATTCTTCAGCCGACGCCAATTTTCACTTTATCTATGGCTTCAACCTAGCTACCTTGAATCCCTTCCAAACTCCGTCTAATGCGGAAGTCCAACTATTAAAGCGAAGTGTGATAATTTGACGTCCATAACAACGCGACATAAACAAGTTGGAATTTCATAAACTAATCGAGAGAAGGAAGAAAAATTGAAGATTACTACAAAACGCGTTGTCTTGTGAGCTGTCAATAATATTCTCTAATCCATACCAAACCGAGATTATTGGCAATTACTCTATTTGATTTCCTATAAGAATCCCAGTGAAAGTTCTTATTCGAAGCTTGACATAGATAAAACGAAGACTTAAGTTCTGTTTAAATAAACTTCTCTAAATACATTTTATTTTCTATAATTGAAAAAATTATCTGAACATAGACTTAATATCCAATTAATTTGTAGTGCCTAGTCTTCTCTATGTTTAACCATATCAGATGAAAAATTCAAATGAGCATAAATCTCCTTACCAAACCAAGAGAACCAAAGAAACTAAAAACAAGAAACATGTGCCAAGGTGGAGAAATCAAGCTTAGTTCAAAATAGCAACCGTCAGACCTTACCTTCCGATCAAATCCGCTATATAACGAAATTGGCACTCAAAGTCTGAATGAACAGGCTCTGATATTTTTTTCCCTCTTCGTATACAAGTTATCGAAAGATAGTTCCTAATGTCAACCAAACCAAAAAATAACATACATATATAAATAATTATAAATTAAATATAATCCGTGACGGATGGTACACTGAATACTCATGGGTAAAGGGGGAAGCATTTGTTCTGCAACAGACACCTAAATCAAATCCTGGAGAATTGGAGGGGTGTAACGAGCAACCAGGAACGATCCAAGAACTCCTTGCAACTAATAGGTTTTTGCTTTGGGAGCCTTTTTCTTGGGTTGCCTTCTAGGAATGGAGTTTTTCATCCCAATGAAAAACAACAAAGCCCCGAAGAGGGCCATATTCTGCAAGGAGTACAATATTTGATAAATTGCAACAATACATGAAACATTACAGCTCTAGTTTGAGCGTTCCATATGAATTTCTTTTTAAAAGAGGGAACACTGCTCTTACCTGAGTAAATTTGATGAAAAGTTGAATAAATTCTTTGTCCTCGCTGTCATAATTGTAGAAATCATACAGTATCGGAGTAGTAATCATTTGATGCAAAAGCTACACGGAGAAAATAACCAAGGCTTCAGAAATTGAGCACTTGAAAAGCCAATTTCAATTTCATAGGTTAAAGTCAAGCAACAAACCAGAAGGGAAGCTCCAAAAGAGCTGCCAAGTATGAAAAGAATCCCTCCAATGCCCTTGAGAGCAATAGCCCCGGCAATTAAAAACTTCATCTGTTAATGAAATCAATCATATAAATACATCTGCTAAGTAACATTATATGTATGCTACAAGGAGCACTTAATTGGATGAAGTACGGAACAAGTCCACATAAGGATGCACTAGATGCATGATAGCTATAACAATGCAAGAAAGTTCAATTATTTTCTACTACAATGTTTCATAACTTGCCCATCTCCTGCCTGCACCTGTACCATTTTCTTAGAACATTTCTCCAATTTTTTAAACTATTTTTCTGGCTAATCCTATTGCCTGCTGAGAACCCAATTTTGGATATGTGCTGCAAGCAGTCAAGCAATGTTAATTCATTGTTCACTATAAATGGTACTTTTATTTAAACACGCAGTTACAATAAAAACACTATTAAATACCAATGTATATGTTTCATCAACCATTAAATAGACATTAGACCTATAACTAATAATAGATAAATGTAGCCATTCACAAGCAGCGTTCAACTCCATGTCAGACGTTAAATTTAATCACCTTGTCCTTATTTTGTTCCTAACCAAGAACTTGTTCATCTGTTTGGTTGTATCTTAATCATGCTTTCCTTAAATGATAGATAATAAAAGACAGAAACTAACATCAATATCCGGAAGTTGAAATGCAACTCTTGAATGTACTTGATGTGCAAATGCATCAAACTTCGGTCTCAGTGCTTTTGCTGCGGGTCCGCCATCAACCCCATAAGCATTAAATCTGTACAAAATATAGAAAGAAAGTGAGGGTAAATAAGAAAACAAAACAAATAAATAAAAACAAGTAATGATTGATTGCTATGTGCTTCCAGAATCAGAACGACAAATGGAAAGAATTATTAGTTTCTAATGTCTGATTAAATGTAAACAGTGAACACTGAAAAGAAACACTATCAAGTAGCCCAAGAATATAACAAATAATCCTATAAATCAGGTTCTTAAAAATGCAAACAAGCAAATCTAAATAAATAAGAATTAAAAATGGGCAAGTATAGAAAAGAAAAGAGGAACATAATTCACATTATTCCACTTAAATCAGAAGGTAATAGTCCACTAGCAAAGACAATCAGAAATTCAGTTAGTGTAATGGTGTGTTATCGATTATAGATTTGTCTCCCTCAATCCATGCCTTAACCCCAAAACACAGACATGCAATCTCTGTTGGAACCATAACTTGATACAAGATAAATATCATCATCACCTTGCCCTCAACGAGCAAGGAACAGGATAGGATCGAGGGTTAACTAAGACCATACGTGTACATGCCAATATACCCTGATCCCCAACAAATAGTCATTTTCAGCTCAAGGACTTGGGTCCTGTTTAGATTAAACGTAACAGATACTAGTAGGCATCGAAAATAAGATGGTAAAATAAATTAACTTTATCTCATTAGTTGAAATAATCTTATGCAATGTTAAAATTAGCTTTTTGAAGAAGCCAAAAGGGAGTGCTACAAATTAAATTATGTATAAACATTTTTTTACTATGACAAAATTTTCATCTTATATTAATTTTCGATAAGTGCTTATTGAGAAATTTATTTAAGTGCGCACTAATAAAAATCTGACTTCTTTTAACGAAAACTGAAAATTGACTGACTTTCATCTAACATTAATAATATAAGCCTATCATTTTTTTTTTCGGAATAATTTCCCAGTTTCAAAATAACACATTATAAACGAAAAGAGAGTGAAACGACCACACAAATTATTTAACTACCAGCAAAAAGTACCCTGCGCCCACACTACTTCTTAATGACTAACTGGTAAGAACAGCACACGGTCAAAATTCATTCGTAAACTACCCCACCCAAACTTAGATTGACAAAACCCGAAACCGTTAATGTAATAAAGCGATTTTTTAACCACACCGGCAATCATCAAAGCTGGCAACTACACTACAGTTAGCAATTGCAAATCAATAAATGCAATTGATGCGAGAAGATCTAACTACCATACCAAGAAATTGACTCACGCCTATAACAAATCTGACACTGCGACGAACAAGGGAATTGCAAAAAAATTAAAAACAAAATCTAAAAGCGAAAAAAAATATCGGTTTTATGCACTTCAACGGTGTGAAACACAGATCTGCAGAATCGTTTTGACGAGTCAATTGAACGTAACAGATCCAAACAGGGAAACTAACACAACAAGCAACACAGCAGAAGTTAAAAAAAAAGTGTTAAACCAATAAATTACTCCAACAACAAAAATTAACATGATTCGAAGTACGAGGAAAGGATGAGTGAGGAATATGAACTAACTCTTGGTAAGCAGAGAGAATAAAAACGGACGCGAAGAGCACTCTGCCGAGAAACGAAGTGAACGCCATTGAGATTTTAGAGAGAGAAAGAAAGAAAGAACAGAGAGAGGAAATCTAGGGTGAAAACTGGTTTCTCTTTTCTTTTCCCGGTCAGAGCGAGAACGAAAGTGAAAAGAGCGAGCGAAGCGAAAATTGAAAAAAAAAGGTCGATTAGGGGCAACAGAGTCTTTTCAGTAAAAAAGAGTGAAAGGTCTCATTAGGCAACTCTTTCGGCGGCCATGGGCTCAATTAATGACACACGTGGCCCAATGGGCCGCCTTTATTCACTTTATAATCAGAGTTTAAAGATGGTTTTGGTCAATCTAATAAGATATTAGCGCATTTTTAGTCAATAATCTAAATTACACGTTTACACTTAGCTGTAATGTAATTAATATCATCACTAATTTTGTTGATAACGTGTCCGTGAGATTATAGTTCCATATTTGAATTGGTTTTTCCTTTTTCATCGTATCCTACCCTGAAACTAATTTTTATTACTAGAAATTAAAGGCACTGTTAGTGTAAATAGTTATTATTAATCAATTGGAAATTATTAAAATTTGACTCTTAATTTTTTTATAAACATTAATATTTTTGTCATATATATCCATATAATTGAATAATAATTTATTGATCTGTATATTAATACTAATTCATTATCAAAATCTTTTTATTTGAACACAGTGAATTATTTTATGTGTGTAATTAATTGTTTTGTTCTTTAGAAATCTGGGTTCGAATGATAAACATTTGATTTACTGTTTTAAATCAATTATTTCTGAAAGCAGGTTTGTCTTAAAGCCACCAAATGATTGATTTTTTTTTATTTAATCGATTATTCTAATAAGAGTAACGTGTTTTCTTAATAGATTAAATATTAGTAAATAGTTGATATTCTGTCCAGAAACACATTTTCTTACAAAGATCACATGTTATTCTTAAACCATAATATATTATTCCAGCTTGTTCTCAGCATTAGGAAGTTAATTAGTTGATTTTATTTTGAAAAAATCATATTATTTTTTGTTAGTATCTTAAATTTTAACGTGCTTTTTGAAATCTCATTCAAAGTCAAATAGAAAGACAAATAAATGTGAGACACAAACAAACACATGACAAATATTGTCATCACTTATCATCTAATAAGGCTACAAATAACTAAAACCAACACCATAAAAAAGAAGAAAAAGAAAACACTTGTTGCAAAGTTTTCTCCACACAATAAAATTTAGATATATTATCAGTTTCGAATAACTTGCTGCATTATTCTGTAAATGTTATTCAGAGAGAAACTATAATCACAGCCACAATACATCTTAAATTTCACGTTTACCTTTAGAATTAAATAAGAATTTCTCAGAGTTTAGTAAATGAGAAGAAAGCCGCATCATTTTAAATTTAAGGATACAAGTTTTACGGAAATTTAAGAGAAACCTTTATATGTGTTTGTTTTTGTTTATAGAAAACTTTCATTAGAAGTCGAAAAACAGGACCCAATCAGCAATTGAGAATCATAATTCACATATAAAGCAACAACTATAATTAGTGAGCGTGGTAATCATACTGACATAATATATTATCTCAAAGGTAAGATGAAATCGAATAGGTTGGTACAGATGAAGTTTTATTCAAGCTTCAAAATTATCATTGCACATAATAAGAAAAAAAAAAACTTAAAACTAAGATATTGACCAAAAACAAAACTGTCTAATAGAGGAGACTATATAGTTTTGTATTGTTATTGAATAATTATTACTTAGAGTAAGTTTATTATTGTTTACACTGACTATATCAAAAGTTGTCATGTAATTGATATATATAGATATTTTTACAAACTAAAAAAAAAAATTAGGAGTGTGCTTATCCGATTGCATATCAACACAAAATTATCACAACCATAAATATATAAACATATATATAAAAGGTTAAGTTAAATAAATTTTTACCTTTTCTCATAAAATTATACATCATCAAAACAACATTTTTAATTTTATTTAATTTTTATTATATTTAAACTCGAGGCCTACATGAAAGAAAAGTCTTAAATACATTAATCAATAACTAATATCAACTTAAAATCAAATACAACATAAAGATTAACTAATAAGAAGTTATGATAACTCCTTGCACTTAGTGTGGAAATATGAAAGTAACCGTACAGGAGTCGTCACCATCAACTTTTGACTTTTAAAATCTTTTATTTATATCATTTTGAAAATTAATGAAGTTTTCTTTAATGATTTGTATACTCTGTATACTCCACATCTTAATATGATACTTTTTTACCTTTCAAACCTATTCATAAACTTGATTAAAAACAAATTTCACATACTCCTTAAAATTAAACATAAATAACAATTACAAAATATAACTAATATATCACAACATGCATATGAAAAGAAGTATCCTTTTAACAATATACATTAAGAAAATAGGTTGGTCATGATCTTCTCCATTATTCAAATGTTTCATTGTCACTCAAACAACTTATTTTTTACTTAAGCAACATATTGTTGCTTAAGAAAATTTATATAATATTATCTTCATCAAATGCTTACTTGTTATTTGAGCAACTTCTAATTACTTAAATTTTGAGACTATACACAAAATAAATATCTTTGAATTTATTTTCATCTCACTTAAGTGAGATTAGATGGTTTGATCAAGATATGCAAAATCATACACTTATTATTGACACCTAATTAATCATAATCTACTATTTCATCAACTATAATAAATTTTATTTTTAGTTGTCTTCATAACTTTAAATACTAATCAATGCTACTCAACTTTAATTAAGTTGGTTTTTGAACATTTCATCAATTTCCCTTACAATATCCTTAACTTTTTAAGACTTTAAAAAGTTAAAGTACTTACGTTTAAAATATTTTTTTAAGACAATGTAATTTGTTATTAATCATATTCCCATCAACCTCATAAACAAGTTCTTCACGACCTTTAGTCAAAACTCAATTATATTCTATTTCTACATGATGAATATTTATACAAAATTCTAATCCTTAATATAAAAATGTTTAAATTTAAAATATATCATGAAAAGTCCAACTATGTTAATTTCACCAAAAACAAACCAAACACATAAACTAATTGTCAGACGAATACAAAATTGTTAATCACATTCTAATATCAAAATATTCATACAAAATTAAAATTCTTAAATACCCATTTTTTTTATACCAAAACTACCTATTTGATCCAAACCTGTTTTGCATGCTTGAATATATATCCAAATAAATAAAATAAAATTTAATTCAAAATAACATTATTATTTTCTTTTTTTACTTTTGGAGTAACTTAGAAGTGTGGGAACTAGAATATTAAGAATGAATTGTTGAGAGAAGACACATCAAAACTCCTGCTAAAAAAATTAGAATTTAACCAAGAAATCACACTCAAGTTCATACTCTATACTTTTAAAAACAAGAAGAACAAACCTCATGCATTTGGTTTTTCCAAACATTTCACGTTTACTCTGTGATGAGAAAAATGAAGGTTTAAAGAGGGATAAAATAGAAGATAAAAATGACTTTACCCTTACTATAATCTATCTCGTAGTTAGGTTATGTATTTGAAAATCATCAACAAACACGTGAGAGCTTAAATTATGAATTTTTGAAGATGGGAAAAAAAGGTAGAATAAAAATATGGTTTTGAGGGAAAGGAAAAAGAAGACAACATGTTTTTCTTTTTAGATTTCCATTGACACCCTTCAAACTTTTATCTCTTTGTTTTTAACTCTAAGATAAAAAATCATTTTAGCTCAAAATCAAAGTTCAAACTTACTATTCAAATTTATGTTATTTAACTCTCCCTTTTAACCAATATATCATAAATTAATAATAATACAATAATAATAATAAGAATAAATTACACATACAAAAAAATTATTAGAGTTATATCAACAAAAACTACTGAGAAATTCTTTATAATATTTATTACAGTATTATAAATTAAAATACATAATTTTTTATTCTTACTTTCTTAATTAAAATTCTTAATATTTCCTCTTCTTTAAATGTACATTTCTCATATTATAATTAACCAAAAAATATTTCTAAACCTTTT
>Ga0099825_1003616_pt1 | contig 20545 bp, 9 predicted proteins | sample SiratroredBW_FD_76838 | JGI IMG/M metagenome (GOLD analysis project Ga0099825, IMG submission 76838) | Root nodule microbial communities of legume samples collected from California, USA - Siratro red BW | ecosystem: Host-associated > Plants > Roots > Nodule | place: USA: California | collected... | reverse complement strand
TGTAGGGTATCAGCAATTTTTCATTGAATTTCTTTAATTATTTTGGTTCATAAATAATAAATATTGTAATTTTTTTCTTTCTCTTTCTTGTAAAACTTATAAACTTTAAATTTTTAATTTTTAAAATTAAAATTCTACTATTACAATAATAATAATAAAAAAAAAGGAGAGATCAAATGGTACAAGTTTAATTTAAAAAGTGACAATGTTAATAAATTTGTATAAAAGGTAAATTTTCTCATTCAACTATTACATTACAATTTTAAATTATTACAATTTTTCATATAAAAATTATTAAAATTTAAGAATAATTACAAGATGATGAAAAAAATTATACTTTAACATACTTGTTAATAAACATTCATTATGTTAATTTTAATCTATACACAATTACTTTTAATCTATATAAAATACGTATTAAATAATTTTAAATTAATATGAATGCTTTTATATATGATCTAGATGATACAAACTTTCAATCTCAATATAAGTTTTGAAAAATATAATCCAATTAAAAAACTTTACGAAAAGTTAATATATATTTGTAATACAACTTGAGTCAAAATTACTTATAAGAATAATTTTTTTTTGGTCTATTGTAGAAGATTTGCAGCTCCAAAAGTCATCCTTAGAGTCTCTTCATTGTACATACAAAAAGAGAAACCAAAATAATGGCGAATCAATTAGCAAAGTTGGGTTATTTACTGTAGTTTTCTATACTAGGTTATTCGTAGAGAATATTTGTCAATTTAGTTTATGATTACTTCTTACCAATTATCTTTAGTAGAATATCACATTTGTAATTATTTTTGTATATAAAAGAACTTAAACTCCTAATCTTATTTAAGGACACTAAATTCGGTAAAACGTGTTTTTAGTTTCTTTTAAATATCCAGAGACTAGTATTAATCATTTGAAAAAATTATCAATTTTTTTCTCCTCTAATTTTAAAAGAAATATACCATTTTATTCCAGCAAGAATGATCCAAACCATATTTTTAAAAAAAAAAAAAAAACACTTGAAAAAAAAACATTTAAAATTAAAAGAACAAAAAAAGACAAAATAAAAAAAATATAAAAGTAAACTTTTAAAAACTTAGAAAGACAAAAGTAAATTTTACTTACACTATTACTTATTGGCATCTCTTGATAGACATATCCAAACCTAGCTCAGTTTTTAGTTAGTTTTTCTCCTCTTCTTTTTTTTTTTCTATGTCTTTCTCTTTGGTTGTCATGCCCTCCTTCTATAAAATAAAACAAAGTTGGAAATTTTACTTGGTAGGTGTACACTTGTGACTATTTTAATTAAAATTAGAATTTTATTATCGTAATTTGTATTGACTTTTTATTATGAGTTTGATCGGGTGTAACTAAAGGAATAATATATAAGATTAAATGTAATTTTTTTTACACAATACGAATATATTTTTTTATCATTTATTTGAAAATACAAAAAAACATATGCGGAATCTACAAAAGTTATCCAACAAACCAAATTAATGCTTATGTTTGCATACTTAAATTTTATAATTAGAAAATATCATTGAATATATAAACTATATTCCAAATTTACAATTTAAAATGAGCATGATAACATTTTCGGTTTCCCATTATGGTTAATTTTGTAGTTGGATTTCCTCATTTTTAATTTCACAATTTTGGTTCTTCTATACATATGAAGACATGGTAGTGAAGTGTTGATATGGCTAGAGGCATGCAACTCATCATCTTGCTTAAATTTCAAGCATGGTATGCATCATAGTCCATATATTAGAAAGGTTATAAATGAATTGTTTTTGTTGACTTTTTGTGTTCGTCAAACTTTGCTACCATGTGAATTTGTTAGTTTTATTCTTTGCTACTACAACTTGGCTATCACTTGTTCCCTTTCTGTCAACGTGAATCTTCTTCATATTTTCCCACTTGACCCTAAAAAGGTACATATCTTTAGAACATTAGAAAAAGAAAATTAGAAATAACAAACCTTAAAATTCAATTTTGCACCTAAGGAAGATTAATAAGCTAGTCCAATAAATTCAGAAATATCTATACTATCCTTTAAAAGAGAACAAACATTTAAGTTCAAATGTTTTATTTGCTATTGATAATCATTACTATTTAAAATAAATTTTAATAGTTTTAAAATAAAAAATATATAACTTAATCCTAATTTTTTCAATTACACTATTTAAAATGCATTTTTAATTAGAAATATATTTTAAACTACATAATCTAAATAGTAGAATAAAAATTAATTCCAGATTTTGCAATCCAACAGACATATAAATTACTTAATGTGAAGTTTTTTCAACAAAACTTCCTATCAAAACCGTATGAAAAGTAGTTTTGACATTTCTCATAATCCATGAAAGTGCTGGGAGAAAAAATTACATAATCCATGAAATAGTACAAAAACCGAAAGTACAAAAACCGAAAGTACAAAAACTTTGAGGAGAGCTTCTTCCTGGACCTCCATAGATTTTCTTGCACCTTTTCAATTTTCCCAAATTGCCCATTCTAAAAAGACTTATTTGTCCTTATAAAAATTAACTTGGAAATTGATTTCCAAACAGGTTATTCTGGAAGCAAAATTTGTATTTCAGAACAAGTCATTCTGAAAGCCTATTCCGGAAGTGAACACCCCAATGATTTTTAGAATGTTTAATTTGGAAGTTATTTTTTATATGAAAATAGCATAGCATGCGGATTGATTCATTTCGAAAGAGGATTTCTAAGAACTCACCTCTTTCGAAATGTTCAATCTGAAAATTGTTATTGGATTTGAAAATAGCTTTCAGATTGAATGTTTTGGAAGAGAAATCAAACACAAAATCCTTCAAAATGGCTCAATTCGAAAACTATTTCTGGATTCGGTAATAACTTACAGATTGAACATTCTGAAAGAAAAATCAAACGCAAAAATTCTTACACCCATGACATCGTGCCCCATCCCCTTTGCTCTTCTTCTTCCAATATCCCTTCCATTACATTATCTTCAATGGTGGAAAACGATGGTGGACATGGAAGTAAGCAGCTTTTCACAGTGGTGATGACATAGAGTAAAAAATGAGAAGTGAGATGTAGGGTTAAGGAAAGGTAAATGAGATTGTATATAATTTTTAAGATGAGTTCTTTCCCCACCTCCATACTCAACGTAAAAATACTAATATGCCCTTAAGTAAAAAATGCAAAGATAAAAATATCCTTCACCCGATCATAGACAGATTTGTAAGAGAAAAAAGAAGTCACATCTATTTTGTTCGTCTTTCCCAAATTTTCAATTCAACCTTCAAATAAGTCATAAGTAAGCAATTATTAATGTTTATTAGCAATTTGTAAGTGGTATTGTTGATTAGAGTAGTTAATTTGGTGTTTGGGGGGTTGTCGACGGCGAACGGTGACTTTTCCGATTTGGGTGTTTGACAACCAGATGGATTTCATCCAGTTCTTATTTTATTTTGGAAATGACAAACGGATGACACCCCATCCAGTTAATATTTTGAAAAAAATGTAAACAGGATGGGGTGTCATCCGGTTGTCATTTCCAAAACAAAATGAGAACCGGATCACCTCCTCATCCCGGTTTACACATTTGCAAACCGGATGAGGCCCACCCACTGCCCATCCGATTCACATTGATTTGAATTTTGACAACCGGATGGGGTGGCGTCCGGTTTACAAATTACAAACTGGATGACACCCCCCTCCAGTGTATCCGGTTAACATTTTATGAACCGGACGTCTAGCTATCTGGTTCTCAAAATTCAAAACATTTTAAACAGGATGGCTTCATCAGGGTGCCTACCAGAAACTTAAAAAATCTACCAAAATCAAAAATCTTACCTTCCTGTCATTCTTTATCGTCGATCAACACTGCACAATTGTCGGACAACCTTCCCTACTGTTCAATCACCCTCAAAAACTTCAAAAATGGCTCTATAGAAGATGTATTTTAGAAAAAGGGCAGGTTGCTTCACTGTTCACGTTCGACATGGATGGATGGGTGGAGAAAAAGAATACTGTGTTTTTTAATAAACAAGGGTATTTTTGACATTTCGATGAGGTTACTTTTAGAATTAAATTTTTGTATAAAGGTGCAGGAAGAGAGAGCGTGGGGTGGAGGAAGAATTCGTTAATTTTTAATGAGGGTCTTTTGAAAAAAAAAAGTATGGATATAAAGAAGAAGCTCTCAAATTTGATGGAAGAATGAAGACTGATTCTTCTTGCACCTCCACGGTGACTTTCTACACCTCTATAATTTTAATATATTCCTATTTTAGTCTTGAGAAAAAGACAAAAATAGCCTTTATTAAAGGTAATTACGATTTATATTTTTTTTTTCACTTTGCGGATTGCACAAACCGCAATACAATTAAAAAATAAATATATTGTTGATTGTACAATCTGCAATTATATTTTCTGTATCTTTTACATTGCGGGTTGTATAACCCGTAATATATTTAAAAAACATTTTGTATTGTGGGTTGATAAACCTGTGGTGTAATGGTGGTCTGTTAGTCTTATACGTGCAAATCACTCAAGAATGGAAACAAATTCAACCTTAGGCCCACAATTGGCCAATCTAATATCAAAAGTAATTGAAGACAGTTTCTTTCCGCACCCCATACTCTTGTATTTTCATAGGTATAGGAAAAGTCCAAATTATCTGAGTTAAACAAATTTTAAATGATATAGTCTAAAAATCCATTCCAAAATTGTGCAATCCAAATATTAAAAAGAAAAATTGGAGAACATTGCGTATTCCAAACATGCATTTTGAATTATATTTAAAAATTTGTTATAAATTATATAATCTAAAATGTATTTTTAAAGTACATTATTTATATAAATGTATTCCATATTATACCATCTGAAAATATATTTTAGATTGCACCATTTAAAATTACATTTCAAATTAAGTAATCTAAAAGATATTCTAAATTGAATAATCCAAAAATCGAGAGTATATTATTGAATTATACAATTCAAAATATATTTCAAAATTTAAAAATGTATTTTCAATTGTAAATGAAGAATGCATACGATGGAGGAAGAAATTACTTTAAATAAGATAGACTTTCGGGCTCCAAGATAGCCTAATTAGGATTTTAAAACAAAGAAAGAAATAAAAGGCAAATACAGAGTGAGGCTGTACTAAGACAAACCTACACTTATTTGCTTATATAGTATAGGCTAATTCTTCCAATACATTCATGTTTTTCCAATATATTGTGTAATCTGGAACATAATTTTTATTTTATTTTAAATTTCGAAATCTAGAATACTAAATTTTCAGTGTTCCCATCCTAGTACAGCTTGGTCTTCCTTGTAAGAAAATATTCAGTGTTCAGTGTTAGTTTTTGTCCATTCTACAAACAATGGATGCTACGGAGTTTCCCACATAAGAAAATGGATTGTGATGTATCATGTTTACATCAACTCCAAAAAACTGATGACCGATCGGACCCACTTGTGCCGAAATCAGTGATTGTTGTGGCTATCTCAAGCTTCCTTTTGCAATTGAGGTTCATTAATTCTGGATTTTTTACTTATCTATATATAACCACTGCAAAATTTATAATACATGGAAAATTAAAGATAGACAATGCGTATCCTCATGAGAGTGTTGCCGAAGGAGGAGGATAAGACACTCTATAATCCCTCCATCTTGTCCACTAAGATTTAATTTTTCAACCCATACGAATTTCAGTCACTATGCTGCTTTGGACTAGAGTTTGCTAATTTTTTTTTTAATTTCAAACACGAAGAAGTTAAAACGGTATTTTCACTTTCCCTGTGAAAGTGCAGGATACATCTTACCCTAATCATATATTTTGGAGAATTAATTTTACTTTTTATTACTTTTGAAATATATTTGAAATTTTAATTGTAAAATAAATTACACTAGTCCAAATTTTGTTTCTCAATTTTTTGAAATAGCTCTTCTTTTATCTTTTCACTTACTTAATTTTCCTCACCATTTATCTATTTAAAATTCAATTTATCATTTTCATTTTTATTCCTAAATTAAATTTTAATGATAAAACATTAGGAATAATTAAATTAATATTGTATTCCAATTTAAATTGCTTATCATAACTTAAAAATATAATTGACATTTTAAAGGTATTTATTTATTACAAATTTCAGTTATAGTATAATTTTATATGAAATACTTACCATAGAATTTAATTATAAAAAAAACTAATATCTAGCATTTGCATCATATATGGCAAAATACTAGTAAAAAGATAAATGATTAAATACTTCTATGGTGACTCAATCAATTTTAAAAAACAAAGAATAAAATTAAAATCATCCAACTGTTACAAAACTCACTGAGCTGATTCAGTACCAAAAATCAATACCAACTCAATGGATAATGAGTTTAATGTAGTTAGATTTCCTAACAAAAACAGATAATAAATTTGATTAAGTTAAGTTGGATTTGAACAGATCGCTTAAAACATTTAAGCGAAAGCATTTGAGTTGGTGAATTTGGGTTCATGGGTACAAATGTGAACACTCTTACTTGAAAGTCACGCCAATTGAATGACCATATAAAATGGTTTTACAGTGAATGAACATTAAACTTTTTCTTCAAGTCATATTCACAATTATAATGATTTTTACTAGTTGATGTTACGTTTCTTTCCCCAACAGTATTAAAAACAAACATAAGCTCGATTTATACAATAAATAATGTTGCAGGAGGCTAAACGATTCATTTTTTTGGACTTTTCCCCGTAAAATTACAACTTTATATTTACTGAACAAAATAATGTTTCCTAGACAAATGTAGTACTGATTTTCTACACATTCATTCAAAATTTTATACATAGTAAACCTTGGGCACTATAAAAAAGAAAGAATTGAGAGAAAATATAGAAGATGTGTAAAGTATACTCATCTGACTAAAACAGTAGTATTGTATTAGCTATGTGCAGGCAGCCCAAAGATTTAGCTATCTATCAGACAAGATTGACTCACTCCATGAAAGTAGGAGATCCCTGACAACTGTTGGTAAGTCTGCGCCAAAAAGATATCACATTAAGCATGCATCATGCAGTCATACAGTATTGGTAGATTGATTGTGCTAAAAGATATAATCCAGTCTTCCAAGAATTTTTTTGATACAAGTTTTTGTTAGTCTTTGGTTAGTTTGTCCATACATTGAATATTAATTTTTTTGTCTGGAGAAAAGGTTAAGCACAAGAGTTTTTACACTGTCATTTGATAAAAAATTATCACGTTTAAATTTGTCAACTTTTACAATACCATAATTTGTGATTGGCTGAGAGTGAAATTTTAACAATGGTGCAAAGAAATTAAACTTGTTAGTTTATTCTCAAATCCCTTTAAATATCACGACTTGTGGAATTCGTCTCTTTAAATATCAGACATTTTGCATTTCTTTCCTCATTTTTCAGAGCCATGCAGACACTTAACTGATAAACCATAGTGACTATAAGGTAACAAAAAACTACGGGATCTAAATAAGAACTTAAAAATGAGGGAGCAAATGATAAAATCGTGATATTTTGAGACATAATTAAGTCTAGTTGAATTAAGTCAATTTCAAGTTTCACTGGATCTTTACCTCTAGCTACTTCTACAGCCACAGAAGGGACGTCTATTTGATCTTCAACCAGCCTATACACATCGACAAGCTGCAGAGAATACGAGTCAGAATTTTCAAGCACAAAATTAAGGACCTTTAAGGGAGTGGAAAGGGTCATACTATTAACACAAACCTCTTCAATATGAAGCTTTGAATCCTCAGTCAAAGCAAGAAGAAGTTGTCTACGTATGCCTTCATCAACAAAGAAAAGACGAGCTCCATCTTTGATTGTGTCAGTGAGGTCCAATTTTCTTTCAACTTTCCAGTCTCTCTGGATTTGCCTGTACGCATGTACCTCTAATGAATATTACTGAATGACTTAAAAGTAAAACAAACATGCAGGTTTTTTTTTTTTGTCAATGATAATGTTTTAATAAATACGAACGTGTCTTTCACTTTCAATGCTGGATTGTTACTCATTTTCGCCACATTTTCCTTTGCAAGAACAATAAGGTTTTCAAGCCGTTTCCACTGGAAAAGACCATCTTTGAATAGAACCTGAAACAAAAAAGTATGATTAAGTTAGTATTCAGAGTCTTAGAAGAAGACAGAATCACAAAAATACTTTGAATGGAATTTGGATTAATTATAGGTTGCTACTTAATAGTTGCTAAAGATATCTCTCAGATAGTGTAATGAAAATTTCACATAGAGGTCCTGTGTTCTTTGACCCAGGTAGCAGAGGGAAGAGAGAAAATGGACAGAACTTTGCAGCAAATCATGCGTCTAGCATAGATGACTGAATTGTATTGACATTTAAAGAAAAGGATGGAAAAAGAAAGATTTGTTGATTCTGTTAAAATATATTATGCGGTTAGATCCACAAAAAAAGATAAAGTTGGTATCTCTCTATCTCTCAGACACTGACTGAAAATTTCACATAGGGGTCTACTGTGCTTTGATCCAGGTAGCAGAGGGAAGAGAGAAAATGGACAGAATTTTACAGCAAATCAAGCTAGCATAGCTGACCCAATTGTATTAACATTTAAAGAAAAGGGTGAAAAAAACGAAAGATTTATTGATTCCGTTTCAATACATTATGCCGATAGATCCATAAAAGTGATAATGTTGGTATCTCTTTTTTGCACTATCAAGGTACGGGTTGCAAATCGGTGTCCGGAAGCATATCCACCATAGAGGCTTGAGTAGCTAAAGCGTCTTAAAAACAGTTTAGGTAGTGGGAGTCAACATCTTTGAATCGGGTTACCACAACATCTTTGAATCGGGATACCACAGACTAAAGATACTTACGATACGGCTGTAACTTCGAATCAAGATACTTTGATTTGACTAGTGATCAAGGTAAAATATCTTCCAGTAGATCAGCGGGCATTCATACCTATCTAGCTAGCCTATTTCATTCTGTCCATCTAGGTATTCATCAGGGCAGCTAGAGACCTAGGCCCTAGCCCCCAGATAAAGTATGGGTTTAACAGGGAATACAATACCAAAAGATTCACTATTAGATAAGCCAATATAACAAAATCACCTTTCACCGCTATAACACACAGATGATGTAAGATACCATATTAAAGACACCAAAAGACACTATGCCATAATGTACAAATCTAGCTATCTGCTTCAAAATTAAACCTATCGTGTCTAACTAGCATTTTCTCCAATGGCCGTTATAAAGCAATATCCTTAGCTTATGATTTCAAATATAGCAATTAAAATGGCTTTACATCATGGAAGTATGTCACTGTGGGACCCCTTTCTCATCTTTCATCCCCAACTTCTTACCTCATATGATACTTGAAATTGTTTCAAAATTTCAAACATAGATCGGCACAAATAAGCCTCTTTAAATTTGAGGATTGTAAATTATTCAGAATAAAATTTATACGCATAAAAGTTTATGCATTTTGAACATAATTACTAACCTGTATGAGGCGTTCACGTAGAGCTGGATTTGGGTCAGTCAGTAGTCGCTTAGCCACATAAGGATAGGCAACCTATTTGAAATAATGGTGATCATATTAGACTGAAAAATAATGTATGATAAGGGACGACAGTTTTGACAGTTTCTCAAACGATTCATTTACAATAATGAACAACAAAAGTATTTAGAACTTTACTACTTTTGATACCATATTATACATCTTTCTTTCTTCAATGCAACGTAAAAAAATTGCCTTATAAAAATAAGTAGCATGCAGTTATCAAATAAACTTGAAATCTGGACAAGTCAGAAAAATGGAGTCTTTACCTCGAGAAATTTGAAGTCAGGTTTCAGCGTAAAACAGATGCCTTCTTGGGTCAATAAGGATCGAATTACAAGCGAAAACCTTTCCGGGATTCGAATGGGATAATTGTAAACCAACTGGTTAAACTTTCCTGCAGTATATTTCATTAAAATATCGTTAAAATTTGATCAAGGCATGAAAAAAATTGAAGTCTAAATGCAATTAACATGTTCCTAGAAGGCTAGAATACAAGAAATTTGAAACACGAAATTAATCACTATAGAGATACTAAGTTTTGAGTGCATGTTTGGTTTGACGTTGGAACAAACTAGATGTGGATCCATGATATATTATAAACTAAAACTCCTTTGAGTAACTTCCCTTTTCCACATCCGAAAACGATACGAAGCTAAAATGCCAAGCCAAACATGCGAATAAATAAAAAGTAATTGGTTTTTGATCCCTGTATAAGAGAACAGATTTAGTCCTCCATAAATTCCACTGAGGGGAAATGTGGCGCTAGGAGATAAGAATAAGATGGGACGACATAGCCAAACAGCTTGAAACTACGAGTATATATGATTTCTTCATGTTAGGACAGTATTCATTGTGGCGTTTTACTTTAACTACCCAATTTAGCAACACAAGAAAATTCAATCTCAAATTAGAAAAATTATTTCATCAAGCATTGGAAGTTAGGTCAAATGGTCACATTATAGTAATGGCTATTGATATTAAATAATCAAGGAAGATGCTTACCAGTGACGCTACGAAAATTAAAATCTGACAGTCCTTTTCCGGCAGAGTTCTGCCAAATTGCTTCCAATGCAGGAATTATAGGAGTGACATCAGTCCCAGGTGACAGGAAGCCTAATCTGGTGAAATCATTAGCCATTTCAGCATAGTCCTCATTCACAGCGTGGACAACAGCATCAATTAAAATCTGTTTATTTTGCTGAAGAAATGGAAGCAGATCAATGTGTTGTCAGCCACAAAAAAAAAGCATGAAGTACGAAACAAAGAAAATTCTATGCTCAAGATTATAATATTCTAAAAGCAAAATATAAAACATATCCACACAAACCCTTCTCGTGTAACCAAAACAGAAGGGGAGTTGCATTCTCCACCCCATGTTTTCAAACATGTAACAAAAGTGTCTCTTAAAAAAATATATTACAAATTGCACATTTTAAATTTATTTTCAAAATTCAAAAATACCTTCTAGAATGTGTAATCTGGAATGCATTTTTTATTTTGTATTCCAAGATGTATATTCTAAAATACGAAATGAAAAATGTATTCCAAAATATACATTCCGAAATACAAATTATATATTCCAGTTTGTAATTTCAAAATATAAAATTTGTATTCCAGAAAGTATAATCCGGAATACAAAAATATTACTTTTAATGTTCCACAATGTACAATCCAAAAAGTCACTGGATCGAGCTGAAACTACAAAACCAAAAACCCACCGATAATTTATTTTCGTAAGGGTAGATTTGAAATTTCAAATTTTATGGGGATGCAGCTTTAAAGTATTGGGGTGCAGAATGCAATACCCAAATAGAAGCCTTGAAACTTGTAAAAAATATAAAAACGCCCTCATAAAAGGAATATCTATGAAAATTATGCACTACACATGTCAAAGACCATGGGTAAGTGCACATAGTTTATAGTTTATTTGTACTTGGTTAAGGTCTACGGTGTTGCTAGGCAAGGATATTAATTGATTGCAACTTATGCTTCTGGTGTTAATTCATTTGAGTTTGAAGCACTCACAAGACAGAAACCAATCAATTAGTCCTGTTCATACATAATGCAACAGTAGATGTTGGAGCCGCAATTATTGCTTATTTTTCTTTATCAAATAAAATAAATTGTCTATTTTACTTCTTTTATTCTGTGTGACACTTTGCCCTATGATCATTTCAAAGAAGTGCCCCTGTCGTACATTCAACAGGATTTATTAGATGATATAATGATATATTTCGTTGGTAGAGCATTCTTTGTATTTTCTTTTGCCTTCACAGAATAATATATAATCCCTTGACTTTCATCTTTCTCTCTCTCTCTCTAATACACATTTTTCATTTATTAAAAAAACGAAAAAGAATGTCAATAATAAAATCTGCAATCTGTTCTGTTCTACTTGAAGGAAAGTTATTGACTTTTGCGAAAGTTATATCAGGATAAATTTTAGAACTATTCATTTCTTTCAAATATATAATAAATCCGTTATTTGTCCTGCAGTCCAGTTAGACCTTTAAACAATGCAGTATAAAACTATGTATAGGGGCTCTAATCCTCCAAAATATAATGGAATAAAATAAAATGAAAAGGCACAGGTAGTATGAAAATCTTTTAAAACATTTGGCAATTATATCATTAGCTACTTCACCTTAAAGGTCTTTTACTCTGCTGCAAAATCAGATAATAGCACATGATGTTCTTATCACGATTTCAAGCAGTTTTGCATTAAGACAAATGATATTTTTCTCTCACATCAAAGAAAAGTAAGGGAGATCGTATTCATTACAACAAAATGACGTGTGCAGGCAGCATGTGGGTTTAACTAACATGTACGATAGCTTTGGGCATATGATGCAATGGCAAACATTATCAGAGATGAAGATAAACAAAGGCCTGGTTGGTTAGTCCACCTACTTCTGTGTGACCTGAATCCACATTCGCCTGATGGATGAATGCAACTAAACATTTCACTATATGCCACTATTTTGTAGCACACCAAAACAATCATTGATTGGTCACAGTGAAAAAAGTAATGGTCATAGCATAGCCCTAGATGCTTGCCATATGAAGAATTACCTGACTGAGAACAGCAACATTGCCAAAGTCCACATATGCAATTCGCCCATCACGCATGGCAAAAATATTTCCAGGGTGAGGGTCTCCATGAAATAATCCAAATTCCAACAATTGTCGTAGGGCAGCACTCACTCCAATTGTTAAAAATCCATCTACATCAATTCCAGCTTCTTTGATAGCCTGATGCACAGGAGAATTATTATCCACGAGACAACAAACCATACTGCTTCAGAAAGATACAACATATTGTATTATCATCCCTAGTCCAAATAAACAAACCTGTGGATTGGTGCATCTGATACCATCAATCCATTCCATTACCAGCACACGTGGACCAGAAAATTGTTTGTAAACCCTGGGAATTTTGACAGTAGGGTCATTTTTAAAATTCTCAAGAAAGTCTTCAAGATTTCGGGCTTCCTGAAATAGATAGAAAAATCAGTAAATTTGTTTACAACAAACATAAAGTGAAAGACACTCAAAATGCCAAGAAGCACATATTGAGTGCATTGATAAGTTCAAAGCACCCATTAAACTACCATGACAAACTCAAGGCACTACTTAAAGTTACCAGGGTATAATCAAGCTCTTCCAAAAGCTTTTCACCAAATTCATCAACAATCAGCTCAGCATTACATCCCAGTTTCTGCATACTGATGCCATTTAAGAATGAAGCCAAAGTGCGGAATAGGAAAAGATCCCGATATATAATGGGCTCTATCCCAGGCCTCTGAACCTGCAAGCATACAAATGTCTTCAGAAGTTGATTTAATATTGATCTAAAACTTCATGTTTTCCCCTTCGTTTATATTTTAACAACACATTTGAGCACTTTAACCATATAAAACCATTTAAATATTTCAGTTAAAGCCATATTTTACAAAAGTAATTAGTAAAACGTCAAAACAAGTGGAAACTTGAAAGAAGGAAATAGTCATAAATCATGTATCACTAATCAGTAATCACTAAATATGGACAAAGAGTCAAATACAATTGGAAAAACAAAAAAAAAATGAAGTCTACTGATTGGGAACAGTATGGACAATAACAATAAATCAACTCAACAAAATAAATTTGTAAAACTGTTGTCAAAACAATGCTTTTAGCAAGGAATTCAGGTCACCACAGGAAATTAAACTGTTATAACTTAAAAGGCAAAGGCTTAGATGCAGCAAAAAGAAGATTAAGCAAAATAATTTGAAAAACTATTAGCTGATCAAGCAATGTAAAATGAAAACAGAGTTATAATACAAGGTGAGAAAAACAAAACCTTGATAGCAACATCCTCGCCAGTGGCACGTAATGTTGCTCGGTAAACTTGACCTAAACTTGCAGCTGCTATTGTCTCTGATGAGATTTTGCTGAAAACAGCTTCAAGGGGTTGACCCAGATCCTCCTCTATGATTCTGAAGGCAATCTAGGACAATTTTAGGTCATTCATCAGAATTATAATATCCAGGTGACTACGGTATGCTAAATGCTTAGCATAAATAGAATTAACAAATACAATTGATGCACAGTGGTAACTTTTACTTGATTGGGAAATGAAGGAACATCATCTTGAAGGATGCAGAGTTCATTCATATAATCTTCTCGAATGATATCTGGCCTGTTTGCAAGGACCTGTCAAACAAATGATATCAACTCCCTAAACTTACCATTGCTGGGATGAGAACAAAACTAAACCACACACCTGACCAGCTTTAATAAAGGAAGGCCCCAGATCACACAAGAGGTTCCTAAGCTGTCGAGCACGATATGGAACAACCTCTTCATCCCTTCCAACCAGGAAATCATACACCAAGTTAGACCAGTACAAGCCCAGATTCCAAACTATCTCCACTCCCCGCAACATAAGTGATAAAGTGGATCCTCTGGATTCTAACACCTTATTCCTCACCTAATAACCACAAGGAAAATGTCATCAAATTTAAGTAGCTTTAAATTAGAAATAACCATCTAGGAGATTGGCATGCTTTTGTTTTTTCTGGCTTCGAATAGCTACCATCCCTCTACAAAACGGGATACTGAACCCCATTTATGACAAAACTTATGTCCATTTATGAAACACTTGTCAGTTGTCATGCAGATAATCTGAAGTTTAACATAATAACATCTTATACCATACAGTATAGTCTAAAATAAATTACTTTAACTTCTGCTCAGTTAGGCAAATACCCCTTTCATTTGGACTTGCATTCTCGAACAATGTTTTAAATCCCAGATAGCGGAAGTAGCGGCTGCTCCAAAAAACGCTATAGCAAAATACACACTATTCTGAATTTTTTATAATTTACATATTGTACAATATATACATATAAATTCTCAAAAATGATAAAAGTTACTTAATAACATTCATGGTTAACAATAAAAAAGTCATAGGTGTCTCAAACAATACATACAAGTAAATGCCAACAAAAGTCAAATACAAGGTTCTTAGATCGGAATTAGGTCACAATCATCTAACAAAATTCTTCTTTATCAATTTCACTATCATTTACCTGTATAATATTTCAATTTTGGAAATTGAAATCCCAAAAAAAGCCTCCAACAAAACCCTGATATCCCTGTTCTGAGGTATTTCTTGGAATCAACACATAGTGCCACTACACTAAAGTGCAGGGACCAACTCTGCACCGCTATAATGCATTATTTAAAACCTTGTTCTCAAAAGTAAGAAAAAGGGTGTAATTCATAGGGAAAACAGTTGCAAAGTTGACAATCCCATGGATAAAATAAATAGATAGTAAGAATCCACACCGTTAATAGGGGTTGTCATTTCCGCTTAACTAGCTAACGTGCCCTTTAACCATCTAAATGCAAGACCTCGGAGCACGAAAATAAAGCAACTCTGTCTAGCACCCAAAAACCAAACTATAAACTTTCATATAAAGCAAAAGGTATGCAGAAGGATCACTATCAGAAGAGAGATCCCAACTAGGTTAGCACCTCTAATCCAACCCTATGAATCATGCCACTAAATAAAACATTCCTAAAACTAGGCTACTTTTAACCAATTACAACTGACTCCTGGACTGTAACTAATTGTAAATGATCACTAGTCCAAAGACAAATGAAATTTAAGCGTCACATACAATGAGTAATAGATACCCGCACCCATTTAAATTCCAAAATTACAAAAAAATATTGCCTTGAAATAATCATGACAGTATTTTATCACATAACCACAGTTTAAATCCATGAAATTATGAAAATAAGACCTATAATGACTGATTTTGACAACTTTACTGCTATATTTTTGTGACAACTCATAATAGGACCACATGCACATATCTAGTCTTGCAAACTTCAAGATCAAAAAGTCCGGTGCCGAGCATGCAAATCCCACATTAACTAGTTCAACTCATGGACAAGGTTTTCAAGTTGAATCAGGTCAAACCCAAATTCTAAATGACTAGTTTAATGAATAGGACAGATACAACTCCAGTTGCAAATGAAAAAAGGCGGAATCACCGATGCGCGCTATACATGCTTCAAAACTAAAGGCGTGTCTGGAGACCAATTTGATCATATTGAAGGGAAGTTTTAGGCCATGTTTGGATTAAAGTTTGGAAAATACTTTTACAAATTCAAATGCACCAAATGAAGGAGAAATTTGTTAATTTGAGAGTAAATAAAATACGTTTGCACTCTCCCAACTTTATTCCAAACACGCACCTACACTTTCCAGTGAATAAACTTGTGATGACACGAGTTTAGTTGAACTTAACTGATATCCTAACACTTCAAAAAATGATATCCAAACACACACTAAAACGACAACGAGGCACTTAAAACGCAGACAGAGTAATCGAAACGCAGAGAGAGAGAGAGAGAGGTTGAATGCGTACGTACGATCTCGGGCGAGTACTTGCGGAAAGGGATGCAGACGCCACGCTCGATGTCGAGCTGCTCCAGCGCAGTGCTGCTCGCTCCCTGCAGCGCCCTCGAAACGGCGCCGTTCGTCGCGGCGGAACTCGAAACCCGCAAGCGCTGCGCCTTTTTCACTCGCCGAAGCGAAGACGGAGCAATTGAACCCGAGGTTCGCGGCGGCAACAGCCGAGTGTCGCGACGGAGAAGGTGAGGAACCGTGCACGAGGAGCTCGCGTAGACGGAATCCATGGATGAGCGAAACCGAAGCTGAAACCCTAAATCGAAGCTGAAAGCCTTAAATTGGGAGCATTTGCAAGTGATTAGAGAGTTGAACTGAAGAACCAAAATGGGCTCTGAAATTTTGGTTTTCCATTAAAATACGCATGCAATGAGAGAATGTGGTGTTGGGAAGAAGAGAACAAAAGCACTTTGCGGGTTGGTTGGTCCACGTGGCCGAACCAAACATAAGCCACATCCACATTTTCTTCTTTGATCGAAAAGTGAAAATTTATGTGGACACTTTTAGTGCTGAGTTGGCTACTTATCTCGCCATATTTTTGAGTTTTGATTTATTTTCATTTATGAAACTAGTGGGATAAGGTGATAAAACTTTATTTGTTATATTATGTATAATTAATTATTAAAAAACTATCAATAATATTATCGCATTAACACCTATTTAAAAAATATTAATTATTTTCTTAAAATTATAAAAAATGACTAAGTAAATGAGTAAGAGTTTATAGTCTAGCAGATTTATATGAACAATATTTAATTAATTTAACTTTTTATCATAGTAATTTAAATATTAATACAATTTTATGTTTAATGTCTTACGGTATTTCTTTCTACTATTTAAATGCTAAGTGTTTTTTTATGAAAATATTAATATGCTTTGATGTTAAATGGTTTTTATGTATAGTATATTTTTATTCAATATTATCGTTTATTTGTATCTAATTCGAGGATTTAAATATTAATACAATTTTACATAGAATTTATATTTATGTTGTATAAGTATTAAACCATTAATGAACAAAGTCTAGTGGTTCAATAAGAAAAAGGAAGTATGTTATTTAGGGTGAGTATATAAGATCACTTGATTAATTATTGTAAAGATTAATGTTTTTTCTTTTGTTTTATCATTTCCGATCTTCTCTTTGCTTGTTCTCGATGTATTCATTCAATGTTTAATGAATATATAGATATATTTTTCGAAAACCCTACCATTCTAGTTAGTTGAGTTTTTGGTATAATAATAAATATGTAATTACCAAATCAAGTTTAATTTAAATTTTATTAAACTTACTCAAATGAATATGAGTTAAGTGTCTTAATTGTCATAATGTTGTAATTAATGATTTAAGTGTATGATAATTTATTTAAATTATAATCATATTAAAAGTTTAAAAGCATTAATTTATAAATACTATAACCCATGATTGATATAATTTTGGATTATAAAAAGTGATTTAAGGTCTGTATATTTTATGGTTCTTGCTTTTCTAATAGAAATAATGTTTGTATTGTAAAGATGATTTTTTATTGAGAAGCAATAACGTCTTTATATCATTAGATTTGAGAGATATGATAGATAGAACGTGTTTTCACACTTGGGTTATCTTCCCTTTAATTTTTCAAATATGTAGTTGTTTATGCACGACCAATTGCAATATTTTGATTTGTTTGTTGAGATTTTATTTGAACATTAGACGAATTATGTCTTTTTTTTTACACAGCGAACCTTCAAGTCATCTATGTTGGCTTGAGATGTCATGAGCTCTTCGGTCAGCTTCTTCACTTGGTCATTTAAAGATACATTGGACTCCAATGCCGTCTTTAGAGAGGACGACGAGTCAACCAATTTCCTTTTCAAAATTTCAAGTTCCTTGGTCGACTCGTGAGAGATCTCGTTATTCAAGAAGTGACCAGCAAACAAGGCCCTTGATTGCAACTCTAACCAATCGGGCATCAAATCCCCTTTGGAGGTTACGATAAGGACATCACTTTCCACCAAGGTTAGAGAAATGTTTAAACCTCTGTGAAAAGACAGGTCATGGGATACCAGATGCCCACCTTTGTTGGTCCCAACCTCCAACATCGAGGCCTTGAGACGTTTAGGCGATCGTTGAGGAGAAGAATGTTTCCTTGACTTATCTTTCTTTTTGTGTCTCTTCTCGGACACTAGGGTAACAAGGTCGATAACTGGGGCTGAGAGGACAGTCCAACAGGGGTCCCAGGGATGTGACCAAGCACGGTCGGCTCCTTCGTCCTTTATGCTTTCTCTTGACAAATTTTCTCAACACTTGAGCAACATCGGGACCTTGTTGAGCCATGATTCTTGGAAAACACAAAAAAAACTTATCAAAGTTAAGACTGACCGAGAACAACACAAAAGTTTAATCATGCATACCACTCAAATCTACCCAGCGTTAATTGTAAAGATAAAACTTAAGCATTTTTTGAGTAAGCAACTTTCCCAAAAGCCTATCGAAAACATCAAAAAATTTGTGATCGTCATTAGTCATTTAGGACATAAGCTAGTAAAGATATCAGATAGGCTCCCCTGTCTAATAAAAAGGAAATTTTGGGGTATCCTAGTTGAAAAAATATTTTCGGCCAACCGGCTTGATAGTTACACGAAAGAAGTCAGTCTTACACTTTTTGTAAGAAATAATGTAAGGAGAGAACAAGACAGACCCATATTGACTCACCAAAGATAGCCAACCTATGGGACTGACGGTCTAGAACTATAGTAATGAAGGAAATTTTGTAGAGAAGGGCGAAGACCGAACATCTCACAAAAAAGCCGAAAGGCTTGAAGATAACCCCGAGAATTTGGGTGAAATTGGGTTGGCGTGACGTTCAAAATGCACAAAACACCCATGGTATACTCGTCAAAAGAGAGGTGAACACGAGAGTCAGTAAAGAAGCATGCATACATGAAGAAGAAGTTCGACTCACTTCCTTCTCGGCCATGACAAACATTATCAATGACCAAACACTTCTCAATCAACACCACCCCCTATTCGGTACTAGGGACAACTATGGCAACGCTAGCCATAAAATACTCTAAAGACTCAAGCCACCTGTATTTAGAAAAATGATCGGTAACATTGTTGCTAGCCCAGTCATACTTAGTCGATGTTACCTCAACTGAGGAGTTCTCAGCCGCATTAGTGTCATTGACCTGCACCACGTTGGTGCCAAAGGATGACATATTCTTCTACTGGCCGACCAACCCCTCAAAAACACTTATAGTAAACTCATAAAGGAAAGACGAAGAAGACATAATTACTTCAGTTAGGGATATACTCTTTGCTCCCAGCCACTATTTTCTAATTGTTAGTTATTAGACTTGAGACACAGAAAAACAAAAAGTAAGAGTGAGACCTGAACCACCAAATCCATTTATAGTCACTTGAGTAGAGATGCATTAGTTGTGATTTTTCGACTCCAAACTATCAAATCTCACGAATCCCAACAAGGGCATATGTCACCAACACCCTCCATGCGGCCCAAGGCCCATAACCCAGCCATCATCAATTGTTAGATCTTAAAACATTACTGTTTCATCCAACACTCGAGGTCAACCCAACATCGAACCATAGTTGTTAAGTTCTCAACATATCAGCCACACATTGTACAAAAACTCTCTCACCCTTATGGTCGATTGAGCTTAGAGGCAAGTGTACTATATGCCCAAGGTCGCCCTCAGCTGAGTGGTTGTTGGCCAATGTAGGTTGACATGTGCTCGACCTAGTGATGAACCCAGACACCCACTCATCATTACTTATCCTAAAAAGATGCGTCACCCTTCTGAAAAAAAAACAGTATTGTGTGTGCTTTGCACCTCCTTTCAGTATTACATGTGTTGTACACTCCTCAAAAGGCCAAAAAGCATAACTAATTATTACATGTCATAATAACTACTAGTATAAATAACAACGGGTTACAAGAGAAACATATACATTTTATTTAATTCAGTAAACCCTAATCTTTGATATTTGAAAACTGACTTTAGCATCAAAATGTC
>Ga0099825_1003615_pt1 | contig 20549 bp, 10 predicted proteins | sample SiratroredBW_FD_76838 | JGI IMG/M metagenome (GOLD analysis project Ga0099825, IMG submission 76838) | Root nodule microbial communities of legume samples collected from California, USA - Siratro red BW | ecosystem: Host-associated > Plants > Roots > Nodule | place: USA: California | collected... | reverse complement strand
TTGTGTTAGTAAGAAGGAGGTTGGTCTGCATGTAGTTAATGTTGTTGAGGAAAAATAAGGCTGGTCTTCTCGGGTTTGTTTGGAATTTTTAACATATCCAAATGTCTCAAATGGTTATTATGAGGGCTAGATTTTTAAAGAATAAATATTGTAAAATTTCTCTTTTCAAATCTTCTTCAGTATGAAAGGGGTATTATTGATTGGTACAATATTGTGTTGGAAAATATTCACTAGACTATTCGTTGTGAGGAGGAGGTTAATTTGTGGAATAACGGATAGTGTTCTTTTTTATACATTTTGTACATTACTGATATTCCTAATCTTAAAAGGAAAAAAAAGAAAAAAAAAGGTTTTTACTATTGTGGTTCAATCTTGGAATGGTAATAATTGGTGTTTACCTAGTGCTATACAAAATGTTATTGAAATTAAATTTCAAAATCTTAGTATTTTTTATTAGTAGGACTAGGCTTTAAGTTACACAATTTTTTTTTTGTCATTTTGGATTATGTTTATGTTCCTTGGGGTGATTTGATAAATTTATTCTCACAACTAAGACTTTTAGTCTTGTGGAGCCTTATGCATAATAGATTGCAAATTGATAGTGTTTGTAATCATTGTGATGAGACTTTTCTTTGAAAGTTTTTTGACTATTAAATTGTGGGCATGACTCTAAATTTTGTTTCCCAATTTGATTTCTTTTAATTTGCCAATATTTAACCTTTTATAAATATTGTAGGTAGTCCAATTATAAAGGATATAAGGATTGTTATTGTGACATATATTACTTGGATGCTTTAGAGAATGAAAAAACATGCTCTCTAGTAAAAATTAAATTTTCGAAACACTCTTAATATATTCAATGGTATGTCACAAAATTAGAAAAATTATTTTAAAAAAATTATGAATAATGATATTATTGATTTTGTTATTTTGAAATCATTTAGTTGATATCAAGTGTAAGGTAGGTTAAAGTAAGGTAGGTTAAAGTTAACGGGAATGTGTTGTTAGAAGTTGTGGTATCTTCTATGGAGATTACATTTAGGATAAAAAAACTCTTTGTATTAGAAGTTTATGGTGACTATTATAGGTATTAAACATCTTAATAATATCCTTGGTTTTAAAAGGATGTGACATGAATATAATTATGTGATGATCAATGAGGCTTTTTCTAATAGGCTACTTATTGAGTTTGAGGGACATAACCTTAAAATGTATTAAAAAATGTAAAACAATGAAATTTAAATTTTTACACATTTACAAAGAAGGCAATCAATGTATGGATAGTTTTACCTACCATAATTAGTTTTAATGGTTTTAGAAATAGTTAATATGTTTTCTAAGAGTATTATTTGTTTCTACATGGATTTGGTGATTTAGTTTCCCCAGGTGATTTTTTTTTTCTTTTCTTTTCATTTCAGGACATATAAACAGGATAATATGGTTTATGAGTTTTGAGGTGTTTAATGTCAAAATTTTATAGTAATACCTACCATTTGAATTAAAAAAAAAAAACTGTTACCAAATGTTAAATTTAAACATGAATCAGATATTTTCAAAGACTAGATAATTGAATTCATTAATTTGAAAGAAAGATTAATAACCACAAAAAACAAGTTTAAAAATGAGAAACCTATTTTGACTTCCCTTATGTGACAACCACGAGATTGTTTTTGGGGTTTCATTTGTAATATTTACTTTTCCAGCTCTTTTCTTGTCTCAACACTCTTTCCCTTGCTTTTGGTGTTCTTCCTATGCTTTCTTGGCCTCACTTCGTCTTCTTGTCTCACTCTCTCTTTGTTGTTAGTGTTCTTTTTGTTGTTGTCTCTCTTAAGTGTGTTCCCACTGTTTAGGTGTGACTGTCAGTGTTCTCTTATTTTGAAGTGGTTCTGCATTTTGAAATAAGGTAAATGTATTATGTTTAAGGTATACATAAAAACAATCCTCTTTTGACACCTAAAAATAAAGTAAATGTATTATGTTTAAGGTATACATAAAAACAATTCTCTTTTGACACCTAAAAATAGGGTAAATTTATTATATTTAAGGTATACATAAAAACAATCCTCTTTTGACACCTAAACATGTAAAGGATCTTTTGAAACCTTAACATGTAAAGGGTTTAAGGTTTATGAGTATTGTTTTTTTTTGGTTTAGTTTTTGAATTTAGGATATGTTTTATTGTTCACGAGATGTGTGTTGTAAGTTTTATTGAGACTCAGTTTTGATTTAGATTGTGAGTGTGAGATAATGTATACTTAAAAAAGAACAACTTGTTTTAGAATCTCAACGTGTAAATGTTTATGGTTTGCGATTATTTTTTTTAAGGTTTAGTTTTTGGGTTAAGATGAATATCGTGAGTTTTGTTCAAACTCAATTTAGATTTAAGTTGTGAGTCTGTAACGATGTATATACATTAGAAATTGTGGATTTTTCTTATAAAAAAATTGGACAATATGTTTGAAATAGTTTATACATTAATTCTTACATAATGGATTATACACTTATATTTTGGTTCCGTTCATTGAACCTTATTATTTTTTTTTTTGCGTTGGTTAGAATAGAGTTTAGCCTTAGAAGATAGTTGGTGAATATTTGCTTAATCATGTACTTGGTGAACCTGCTTTTGTTTTACATGATCGTTGTTCTTATTATTTGGTAACTAAAAAAAATCTTGTACCAAGAGAATCTCTAAATATTTTATCGTGTACCTAGAGCATCTCTCATAATAATTAGGCTTTGGGTTTGATAAAATATATTTAAAGGTTAACTTGTTAAAGTATTTCTTTTACAAAAATAATCAGGTGCAACAAACACTTATTTAAGTATATGAATACAAGGGAACATCAGAAAATATGTCTAATAGTCTCCAGCGTAGATTTCTCTACTAACCATATTTATTTTAGAGCAAACCGTGCGTAAAGTATTTATTTTAACATTTTTGTTTTTAAGTACAATTAGAAAAAAATAATTTTAATACAAAAATTTAATTTTATTGATTTTGTTTTAATTCTGCTAATAATTAAAGTAATTAAAATGTATTTATCTTTAATACTCGTCACATGTATCTATTTAAAGAAAAGTTAATATTAATATTTAATAAATTTTAAAAAAGTAACTAAAGATTTTAAATTTATAAAGAAAAAACTCTGAAAAGAGTTTATTGATAGGTTAATTTATTTATGATCATGATACTATGAAGAGATAATGTTTGTTTTGATTTCAAGTGCATGATGACCGACACATACTTGTCGTTTGTAGGTGTTACAATGTTTTATTTTTTTACGTTTTTTTTGTTATTTTTTATGTTTTTCTTGTTCGTCATCGTTTTTTTATTTTACTTATCTTTGATGCTTCGTGTTCGGTTGTATGATTAGAAATGAGAATAATTATTAAGTTCATTTGTTTCCAATATTATATTCGATTAAAATAAGGAGTTGGCAATTTTTGTTCTCTTATTTTCTATTAAAATAACACTTACGGTCTTGTTTAGAATAATTACTCAGCATTTGTAATGGTATTTATAAGATCAAAACCTTGTAATAATAAGAGGGAAGAAAATTGTCTTTTTTATTATCAATTCTGTTTTACCTACTTCCGTAACTCCTAAATAAAAATAAAATAAAATGAGATAGAACTGTACAATTCATTGTTAACAAATTAGTCACCTTCAAACCCAATTCAATGCGGACTATGATCTTCAACTTGTCTTTTTCAATGGTTAAAAATCATTGGATTGACTCTTTCAGATAGATTAATCTTTTCAGTTTTATCATATTTCTCATTATTCTTGCCTTTATATAGCAGCTATTTATATGAAAGGAAAAAAATCTTAAAAGTGGATGTATCAAAATAGTTAAGTGGCTTGCACTTTATTTATTTGGAATGAAGATATAGATTTGAGAGAATAATTTAAATTTAAAGTATATAAAAAGTTAAATATTTGTGTTAAGGTAAAGATATGAGATTTGAAGGAAAATAAAAAAAAAATATTAAAGGTTGTGAGTGATTTGATGTGAATGGTTAATAAAGAATAATTTTAATGAAATAATAAAATTATTATAATTTATAATTTTTCTTAATACTTTATTAAATTATATTATTAAAATTATATTATTTTTTAATACTTTATTATTATTTTATAATTTTATTACTACTATTTTAATAATAATAATAATAATAATAGTTTATTTTTTTATTTTTAGTATATTATATTATATGATCAATCATATTTATTTTATGATAATAATAATATAAATATAAAATAAATAATAATGAAGTTTAGTTATATAAAATACATAATATTATTTTAATCATTTTTAAAGGTTTTCTTGCAAATCTTTTCTCAGTAACAGAGAAAGTTCACTGCCTTGTTTTTTCATTTTTATCTATTATTTTATTCATCAATTTGTTGAATTTTCACTTTTTTCTTCGTATTACAACTTTTCAATTGCTGACAACAAATCGGGTTTTAATCTCTTTTAATCAAGTTTTAAAACTTTGTTATATCTTCTACTTATGCAAATAACTATACAAAGTTATTTACACTTTGTTAACACAACTCAATCACTAATTATCAAATCATTTTAAAAAGCTGTATAATTATGTAACTAAATTTAATTTTGAGATGATCCTAAATTGCTTTATTTTTTTTTAATTTTAATTTTCAAATTTATAAATGACCTTTGACTCTTCTTAAGGTTGTGGATCATTGGTTGAGGAACTTCATTTGGATTAGGGATATAAATTAAAATCTTCTGATTTCTATTAAACGAACTATCATTTGTGTTAGTAAGAAGGAGAGGAGGATGGTCTGCATGTAGTTAATGTTGTTGATGAAAATAAGGCTTGTCTTCTTAGGCTTGTTTGAAGTTTTTTATATATCCAAATGTCTCGGGTGGTTCTTATGAGGGCTAGAATTTTAAAGAATAAATATTGTAATTTTTTTTCAAATCTTCATTAATACGATAAGGTATTATTAATTGGTGCAATATTATGTTGGGAAACACTCACTAGACTTTTGGTTGTCGTGAGCAGGTTAATTTGTTGAATGACAAAGAGTATTCTTCTTTATGCATTTTTTACATGACTGATATTCCTAGTCTTGAAAGGAAAATAACAAACTTTTTGCTATGTGGTTGAAGCTTGGAATGAGTAATAATTGTGCTTGCCTAATGCTATATAAAATGTTCCTGAAATTGAATTGCAAAATCTTAGTATTTCTTATTAGTAAGATATTCCGAACTAGACTTTGAAGAATCAGGGTTTCTAAGTTACAAATTTTCTTTTTGTCATTTTGATTATGCTTATGTTCCTTGATTAGATAAATCTATTCTCCCAGTATTGTGGAAGCTTATGCATAATATTGACTTTAAGAAATGAAGTACTTTTTATTGTATATGTAGTGTTTGCATTCATTGTGATTTATGGTTATTAAATTGTGGGCAAGACTGCAAATTTCAATTCCCAATTTTTTTTTTTTAATTTTGTCAGATGTTTTACTTTATAAATATTATAAGTAGCCCAGTTACAATGGATATAAGGATTGTTATGGTGACATATATCACCTAGATGTTCTAGAGAATGAAAAAGCATGCTACATTTTAATAAAAATTGAATTTTCAAAATGTTCTTAATATATTTAATGGTATATCAAAAGTTAGAAAATTGTTCTAAGAAAATTTTGAATAATGAAATTATTGATTTTGTTATTTTAAAGTTATTTGATTGATGTCCAGTATAAGTTAATACAAATATGATATGTTGTTAAAGATCGTCAAGGACAAGGACAAGTAAGTGGTGATGGTATCATTCAAAATGATTATGAAGATTATATTAGGGTTTTTTTTATCTACTTTAGGATAAAAAAACTTTTTTTTATTTGAAATTTATGGCGACTATCGTATTTATGGAGCATGTTAATATCCTTAGTTTTAGAAGGCTATGATATGAATGTGATTATCATTTACACTTTTGCTAATAGGCTACTTATTCCTCTAAGCAATAGATGCTTGAAATGCATTCAAAAAAGCAAAGCAATGGAATTTAAAGTTTTACACATTTATAAAAAAAACAATGAATGTGTATATAATTTTACCTCCTATAATTAGTTTTGATAGCGTTTAAATAGTTAATACTTTCCTTGGTAGTATTATTTGTTTCTACATGAATTTAGTTTGATTTAGTCCTCCCATATTTTTATATTTTCTTTTCTTTTCATAACATGTACATACCATTTTCTTTTCTTTTTTATGACATATAGATAGGATAACATATGATTTATGAGTTTTGAGGTTTTCAATATCAAAATTTTATAGTGATACTTACTACCTGAATTTAAAAACAAATATTGTTACCTAATGTTAAATTTAAACATGAAGTACTATAATCACTTATTTTTAAAGGCTAGATAATTAAATTCATTAATTTGAAAGATTAATGACCATAAAAACAAGTTTAAAAAAAAGAAAAATGATACTTTGAGACGGTGATGTGCCATAACCCTATTTGACATCCCTTACGTGAAAAAATATTATTTTATTGCTCTTCTCTCTGCATTTTATGTTTTTATCGTCCTCTCTTATTGTCTTACTCACCTTTCTTGGCTGTTGCTGCTTCTTTCGTGATTGTCTCCCTTATTCATGTCCCTTATCATTTGGATAGTTCTCTTGTTGTGTCTCCCTTATTCATGTCCCTTATTATTTGGATAGTTCTCTTGTTGTGGAGTGGTTATACATTTCGAATTTCGAACAAAGGTAAGTGTGTTATGTTTAATGTATACAGAAAAAGGACAATTTTTTCTGAAACCTAAATGTGTAAAGGGTTCATGGTTTACGGCTATTGTTTTTAGTGGGCTTAGTTTTTGAATTTAAGGAATGTTCTATTGTTGGTGAGAAAGTGAGATAGGTGTCGTGGGTTTTGTTGGGACTCAATTTTGATTTAGGTTGTAAATGTGTGATGATGTATATATATAAAAAAAATAGTATTTTTTCTATTTGAAGTCCAAATGTGTAAAGAGTTCTTTAAAAATAGTACAGGACCAAAAGATTTTTTTTCTTGTTTTTAAATAAAAAATAACATATCTTGTTTAAGCAGCCAAATATGATTGAAGATAACGTAATTGCATGTTTCCGTGACATGCGTTCATCTAAAACCCTCCGAGCTCGTTTTTGCATCACATTGTTGTTATGATGTGAATTTGAAGGATAACACGGATGGAAACGTCATAGAAACACAATAGTTTTTATGGGATCATAAGCCTCAAGTTACATATTTGAATATGCATTTCGCATGATGGGAAGATTTTGTGCAAATCTTCATATTTCTACTGAAAATCACCCATCAATATTTAACCGACGCTAAACGATTGTGATAAAAGTGGCAGAACCAACTTGACATAGTGTGAGCAATTTAGCTATTTTTGTTGGCACTCTTTCCACAGTAGAGACTCCTTCATCTTCATGCACCTTGTGCTTGTAAGAAGGCTGTAAAATCCTCTCTGGCTGTGCTTAAACTAGGAAAAATGCAGGATCCTGGAGAGGTGGGCTTTGATGTAGAAGATGATGTGGAAAAGCGAACATGCTTAGGTGATTTTGTAGCCGAACCAGTCTTGGGAAGCCCTTTAAGGTCCTTCTCAAAGACAAAAGCTGAGGCAACTGGGGCATGCACATCATTAGCACTGCATTTGATCAACTCCAGTGGAAGATCAAAGTAGGAGGAATTCATGGGGTCTTCTTCAGTCTCATGGAACAGTGCAGAAGAAGCCCAAGAACCACACTCAAACTTTTCCAGAGAAACCGTCCTAGATATTACACCACCTTCCACCACTGATCCTTCTTTTCTCATTTTAACAGGTTTTCCTCTCCCGAAGCCTGGAAGATACAGGCAAAGAGCACTGCACTTAAACCCCTCCTCTTCATATGCTTCCACATCCTTCCCACTCACAGGACTATCTCTAATGGCTTCAGTTTTGGAGAAGCTGTTCTGATGCGTGCTATGACGTTCCACTGCATTTGGTATGGCCCACCAGAGATCAAATTCATCTGAGGATGCACGTGCTCTCCCCTCGCCACATGACTTGCTCCTCCTCAAGTGCATTTCTTGTAGTTGGTCATGCTGATGCATGAGGGTTCTACCTTGACATGGTGATTCCATGATCCTTTGTTTCAGTTTCTTCTTCATCAGAGCTGAAGGTGTTGAGTTGGCTGAATTTGGAAGACTAAGGCCCGGGAATCTTGGCTTTGGGGGTTGTGAAGATGGACAGTGCAAATCAGTGGCTGCTAACGTTGTGCTAGCATCGCAATATTCTTGTTGTGACCGTGCATCCGCCATAATCTTTTCTTTATGGGCTGTCTCAGTGTTTGAGGTTTTGGCTTTGATCATCTTTGTTACTGGGAAATTACCTTCAGCTATCAATGTCTGCTTCATCCTAAATTTATGTACTTTTGGAAGCCATGCGTTCTGATGTTAGGTATTTTTGTATCAGGATCGAAAACTAGGATTGAAAGGGACTTGTGGAATGGGAAAACATAGTGGAATTCAGTATTTGAATAAAAAAAATGCATAGGACGTGAAGAGTGTGCAACATGTCCATCCATGTCTTAATCGTGATGACTATGTTTTCTCTCTAATCAACATTACTTATATATACTTTATAAAGGTATGTTGATAAAACAAGAGTCAGAGATCCCATTAAATCAGAATCTGAACGTGCTGGCCTCTCAAAATAGAAAGAAAGAAAAAAAGAAACCATGGGTGAGTCATGCATACAAAAGAACCTAGGGTCAACCACAGGGAATATAATTAATATCACCAACATACACTTGTAACAAGCATTGGCTTTTCAATATAATTATGCTAACACACATGAACATTGAGATATACTTGCTAATTACATTATAGTGTAACATTATACACTGAATTTGAGTGGAATGAGAGTTCCTACTGGAGGGAATTGTAAAACAAGATCAGAACTACTGAAATACCTATAATAATAGGAAAAGCCGAAACCAAATATAGTGCTCCATAACCCTGCAGGAGGAAGAACATTTTCAGTTTAAAGCTCTTCAAGGTTAACCATCAATTATAACGACAGTAATATATACTATCTAAAAACAGAAGAAACGGAAAAGTACTCAGAATAATTGAAGGTTAAATTACTTTTTTACTCCAAATTTTAATTACTTACAATGACAAAATAATTAATTTAAATAGAGAGACGCTTTTTAATTGTAACAATCTTTTGTATTAAATTATTTAAAATGTAAGCAATAGCATGTTTCTATATAAAAAATGAGATTATCAGTTTAATCTTTGTTCTTTTCGTAATGGTGATGTGAGAATACCCAAGCAAGATTTTGGTGTTATTATGTTTAGATTTAAGATTTGCGAAGGCTCTATGCGCTTATTGTATCAGCAAACTCGGCATAATCCTCATCAAAACAGGTTTATAATAAAAAGAAAAAGGAGCATAACGGTATCTTAGCCATTATTATAAGAACTCCTTAGTTTGTTCCAAACACGTAGCAAAATATAAAGCATATGTTGTTGGCTTCCATGACCCAAGGTTGACTTTGGAATCCATTTGGGTGAATGATTAAACAACTACTATAATATAGAATTAGAAGAGAGTTTGGTGTAACACACGAAGTGTAATCAATCCACACAACTACATATTTATTCTAAGTACATTATTAAAGAGGCATCAGCAAATGAATAATGAGTAATAATAGCTAATACTAATCAATATGCACGTGCTTTAAATCTAACTAACCATCTGTGATTCTAAATCATCTAATTCCAACACAAACAATAGCATGGTGTACACAAATCGGTTTTGTCGGATTTGACTAAACCGGTTACCCAAATGAATAAAAGTATATTGCTTGGGGTTGGGTCCGATTTGCATAATTTCCTATCAGACTCAGACCAAGCCAAATTGATCAATAATGGGTTAGGTCAGGTCAATTTTTTTGGTCCAAAAGGTACCAAAATAAACGTCTTTTAAAATTGTAAATTATTAATAAATAAATACAACAAATATATAAATTATAATTTTAAAAAATAAGCTGCCATGTAATTGAGTTCCCAACTTTAGAATTAACAACCTACTGCCCGAACCAAAGGACATCAGGTTTGAGCAAGTTGGGTTAGTCTATAGTTGAACAACAAATTTTGGGTCAAGGTGTTTTTGGTTGATTCAGTTACCGGAACCGTAAACACCTTTAAACAATAGTTTGTTTCTATGTAGAAATTGTGGAGATACAAACTACAAATAATCTAGGGATTTCATATAAGTTTATATTACAATTTTTATGCAGTCTAACTAAATTTAAGTTTTCAACCAATCAAAGACCATACTAGGTATCACTTTTAAGATACTTATTACAATGATTAACAAATTTACAATACTTCGATTCCTTATATAAGAAACAAAAATAACTAATTCATCAAAACCAACAAAAGTTCGTAAGCTAGTTAATCTTAAATAATAATGTCAAAATTTAAATTTTATTCTAAAAATACCAATAAAATTAAAATTTTTAAGTTGTGGTAAAATGTAATGACGCTGCACATAATTCAAAAAAATACTTTTTCCACCAACAAGTATCGTTAATAGTTCAATAAATGCATCATTTGCAAAAGAAAATGAGTGGGTAAGTTTCACAATAAATTAAGAGTGTAAAAGAGAATTGACAATTAATAGATACCAAAGTAAGTCCATCTTTTGTAATTAGGACCAAAATATGGACTCATTTGTTTCTTATATTTGCTTTGGATGACCGTGAAAAAAGTCTTTATATTGTTAGTGCATAGACTGTTCACTATAAGCATATGGTTGCACCAAATTCCTTAATTATATTATTGGCATCATAAGGCCGGTTAGGAACTGACCACTGCTGGAGGCACTTCTGTGTCATCGTCAACATTTATCTCTTCAATTTCAGCAGCAGCTGAATCCCAATCCATGTTTAGTTTCTTTGCAGCCACTTCAGGATCGATTCCAGTGTCAGTGGCTTTCGCATAGAGAGATTTCCCAGGCTTTTTCTTTGGTGCTTCATCCTATACATTTTTGAAAGTAAATTAAAAATAGAAGTAATTGTAAAAATGTTCAGATTAAATGAAATATTATATCACAATCAGCAAATGCATCTGATGGTTTGAATCTAGTACATTGTATCAGAGGAAACGAATATCCGGTACTAAACAATTAATTCAACAAAAAGGTGACAAACATGAAGTTTAAATTTGGTATTACGTAAGTGTATGAACCCTCTAAGTAATTTAACCTCAAAAATCAAATATATCAAACATATATAAGAGAAGCAGCAAGGTAGCCAGAAAGCATTTGTTTACCATATCAATAATTTCTGAAAATATCAAGGCAATTAACATGTACTTGACATTCGTCATTACACAAGGAACATAGTCCAAAAAAGAGATCACAAAAGCTCTCACCATTCCCTTGGCAAAGCATAGTGCATGTATGCATCAATATTCAACACTAGGATAGGAAAAGAGTTGGAAGAAATCACAAACACGCTGACCCTTTGCAAAGGATAGTGCAAGCAGACAAATTAAAACTTCATAAAGAATGGACAGGTTACAAACAGTAGTAAGAAACATTAACATGAAGATAATACATTTAATTCTCTTTCATTTTATTCACAAGAGGAATTTGTGGTTCAAGAACAAAATAGAACTGCAACAAATGAAAAGAAAAGGTTGTATTACCACTGATAAAATTCATGTCAGAAAAAAAAAAGAAGATAAAAAAGACACAGGACAATAATTCATAAACAATGTATTCACTTTAAAAAATATAGTGATAGGGAAATAGAGAGAGATCTAAATCACAGAATTCAAGCTAAGTGAAAGAAATGGAGAAATGTTTTAAGAAGTACAAACGTACAAAAAAGGTCTTGATATTAAGGAAATTTTCACTCCTTAGTCACGAAACCCACAATACCTAAAGTTACTGAATGTTCAGCAGTAAAGAGTCAACAATGCATAAACTAAGAGTTGTAAAGATGCATATACCATGTTGGATAAGTGGTCTACAAGACACAATCAAGAATGAATCCATTGCATAGAAAGATTAGCACCCATCAAGGAAAAAATAATACGTTCTTCAAGTGGTTGATAGGAAACAGAATAGCAATGCTAAAAAGAAAATAATGTTGAGCATACTAAATTAAAAATATATAAAAGGTGAAAACCTTTGTTGCAAAATGCACGATAGAAAACAAACAAATAACAGAAATGATGAAACCCTTTTCTGAGGATGAACCAACTTCTTCACTCAGTTCCACCAAATATTCCTTCTAACAAATTCACTTATTTTCCCTCTAGACATCCACCTTCTCTCAATATAGAGTTCTTTTGCTTCAATCGCCACTTGCCACCTCTTTTCCGTTATATGCTCCCTTACCACTTCTCTTTATTTGTTAGCTCCTAACTGCAGACTCAATAATAGATACCAGGCAGAAGTCTGAAAAATATTACAGTTTCAAATGTAGGTTATGGGTTCAGACAACTCTCCAAGTATAAACCCTCATTGGCACCACTTATTTTGCAACTCTCGTTTCTGAATTCTCTATTTGCATCTTGAATTTCCCATTTCTTAATACCTATGTGTTTTGTGCATTACCAAGAAGGAGGAGTGACTAAATTTCCCTAAAACAACCAAGACTCTCAAATAAGGTAAATACTAAAATTGATATCGAGGTTATAAAGCCATATATAAAACCAAAGGTTGTATATGAAGAACCTTTTCCAATTGGATTAGAGTTCAAATCTATCTTAAAATCCAATTACTTTTTTGATCCATTTCACAGGTCAATAAAAATATACAAAAAAAAAAAACATGAAACAAACAACACAATAAAATGGACAAGTAAAGATCAAACTCTATAAAGTATAAACACAAAGCAATCAAATATTCAAATTCAAATCCAATCATATTCAAGACATATGCAAGATGAAGCATAGATTATCAAATGATCAAATTAAATCATACCTCTAAATTAGGCCATGAAGCCAATTCCTCAGCAAGCACCTGGAGGGCAGCTCTATTCTTTGGAATCTTTCCTTCATTGACCTGGTAAATGCAAAGTCATTATTTTTTTCCCTGAAATCAGTAATTGACTTAGACAATTACACAAGATATCATCTTAGAAAATAAATGCTGATTACTCTCTCATTCTTAACATTTTGGCTTTAGAAACATACAACAGGCAACTAAAATTTAGGAAAAGACGTGAACAGAAGTTAACGACTCTAGCAGTACTTTTTTTTAAATACATAATAGTAAAATTTTGATTTTCAATTGACAGGACACTCAGCCCAGTCTGCATTAGAATAGCCTACTCTTTTGTGCTCATTGTCTCAAAAAGAATCCCATGAGATGGGGTTCCCTTAAAATACTTTAAGATGCACAGCACTGCATTCCATGATAACTTCGTAGAGATGACATGAACTGACTAACATGCTGGCAGAAATGTCCAGACATGTCACAGTAATATAATTAATAATCCATGAAAACCATGCTCACAGTCCACTCCACAAACCAGAAAATAACTAAAATGACCAGATCAAATTAGAGCATTACCTAGGTCATGTGTTTGTAAAGGTTTGTTTGTGTGTGTGCGTACATGCTGAAAAGGTAAAGAAAAGGGGGGAAAATTGAGGGAATATTTCTTAGATAGTTATAGTCTTTATATTTATTAAATAAGGATAGATATACAATATAATGGAGTACCCTCCATGTATCCCATGCATAGTAAAGTATACTTAATTTTAAACAGGTTGGATCCTAATAGGTTTTGAAAACCCAGATCAGTATCCTAAAAGCAACTAGATGTTCAGTCCAAACAAGATTTGAAGAATCTGCATAGCTTTCGCCATTTCAAGAACATTTCTGAAAGTCAAGATTATAGAAGAAAAACTCACTTCTTCCAAAGCATCAACTAGATCCTCTCTTGTTGGGCCTTCAGAATATTCAATACCAAGTAATCTTCTTCTCTCAACTTCTCTGGGGTCCTCAATCATTACGGTTAATTTGACCTGGAAATAGGATAGAAAAAGACTCACTGGATCTTCACAGGCAAAGACTATGTGATTGGTAAACCCAGTAGCATAGCAAGCAAGAATAGGGTATAAAAAGCAAAACAAATAAGTTCATTTTTGCAATCTTTGGATAATTTCTGGCCTTTCCGCCACCCCCAAACAAAACGCACACACTTATTTCTGCTCCTCCATCACATCTGAAATCTAAAGACAGAAATGGTCCTACGACAATTCTATTCTTAGTTATTTTACTCAGACATTCCAAATTACCACCTTTCACTTTTCAATATCCCTTTAAGAATGAAGCTTAAATAGAAATATTTAAGGATAAGGAAATCCTCAGTACCTGCCAATACAAGCACTCTATACAAGTGTTATTTCCACTCCAACATTTCACACTTGACAATTATCTCTCTCCCTGCACACTATCAGTATCCCTCTATCCCACAAGGTCATCGGTATCTTATGATTACACTGATATTGATTAGTAAAGCAAAATGACATTAACAAAAAAAAAAAGTACCTCACCGAAGAGCATGTCCCGGTTTTTCCTGAGAAGCTCCAAAACCTTGAGGTGAGTAGGAAAATACAATAAGAAACCAGAGAAAAAAAAAAAAACATGCAAAATTTACGAAAAATAGAGATACCCTTTTGATTTGGGCAACGTATTGAAGGTCCTGAGGAGTTGGTTCGGCGTCATCGGCGTCATCTTCGTCTTCGTCGTCGTCGTCACGTTGCTGATCCTGAAGAGAAGAGAGACGCAGGTCGGTGTCTTTGTTCCCCACGGAGGGAACAAGGGAAAGGATTGGGCGACGGCGGAGGCTGGTGAAGGGTACTCCATTGGGAAAGAGAGAGTGGGTGGCGGTGTGGCGGTGGAGGGTGGGAAGGGAAGGAGGTGGTGGCAGTGTGAGTGACCATGCCATTATCCTATCATGTGTTGTGTTGTGTTGTGTTTCTGGCTGTGGTGACACTGCCACCAAATTCTATTGAAACACACCTTTAATCACACAGTATTAAAATATTATTACACTTTCTATGCTTGTAGTTTTATATTGGATAAATATTTATTTCATGCAATTAAAATTTATAGTAAATGAATACATTTAACAGTTAAATATATCTTCGATTTGATAAATAATTTCTATTTTGACACGAGGTTATTTGTAATTATTGCTACTTTTTTAAATATTAAATTTTAATTTAAAACTAAAGAGGAAAATTATATATTATATATTAAAGGAGATAATAGACTAAGAAAAACAGCTAAAGTCACTTTTGTTTTGGAAAAAGCATAAAGAAATTTTTTCATAAATTAATTCTAACCATTTACGAAAACAATAAATTAACTTAAAAAATCCTTTTTAATGTTTTCTAAAAACATTAAAGAATATACAACAAATAAAGACATTATTTAAATATTACAAGGAAAAATCTAAAAAATAGAATATGTAAATAAATACTTTTCATCAAGCGAAAGATTTACAAAGATACAAGTCTATTCTTAAGAAGGGAAATCTCATGTAATTTGTGTTGTAATTTTATATCGTTAGTTAATTGCATAACTAGACTTCTATTAAATACTTGACTAAGACATTTGAGAATTGTGCATAGATATTTTTTTTTTTTTTGTTTTTATGAAAGTTGTACCAAATGTTTAGTCTCTTAGTTGACATTTCTATTTTCCTCCACTTATTATGCTTAAAGTATAGTACTAAATATTATTTCTGGAACTGAAAATACCAAAAATAGCACAGAATAATGACACTAAAATATGTACGTTAATATTGAAAACTTAGTTGGAATATGAGTTAGCTCCTACTAAAGTCTGCCCAATTTAAAAGTGCATATCTTTCTTTTATAAGAGTGGTTTATTTAGCTTTGTTTCTTCTCTTAAATGAATTTCTGAAGAATATCATTGGAAGTCATTGTAGAGTCGACAATTTGGTATTCTTGTAAAGACTCAATTTACTCTCTCTCAATAATTTGCTTGTTTTATATGAACATACTTTATATAAAAAAGTATTAGTTCATCAAATTTCGTATTATTTCTTTTGGTTAAATTTATAAGATATCTTATGATAACAATAATGATAGGCAAAGAGGAGAGTATAATTAATTGTAATGTTAAAGATAAGATTGTTTTAATCATATTGTGAATGATCAAATCGTTTCTACTTGGGTTTCAACATTTTTTCAACTCTTTTTTCTATTCTCATCTATCTATAATTACTTTTGTTTAATTAGCTACAGTTACATGCCAAATTCTTACTTTGTGTTAAAAAATGTTGTATCTCTTGACGACACCGTACACTTGTTTTTGTCCATCATTTCTTACTTCGATTATTTGCCTCATTATTTTTATTTTTATATTGGTAGAATGGACGAAATGTAATTACATTTGAATCAATTGTGTGGTATTGTAAATGCAAATATTAAAAAGTTTCAAGTTAATCACATGAAAACAAAGAAAATCCTATTGTCTTAAATTATTGACTCTTTAGACACAATACTGAGAGGAAGAGAAAAAAAATGCATTATTCTATATGTGCGTAAACGTAATGACAAAACATTACATAATAAAAAACTCGACTCTCGTGTAACTTACTTATAAATCAAATTAACAAAATGTAAATTAAACTAATTAACTATGATAAATCATAGTTAATCACAATAGACCCTTCTCAAGGTTGATAAAGATACTATTAATGGTCATCTCAGAAATAATATTGAGAAAATTTGTTTTGAATAAAGTTATGGTAAAAACATCTACAAAGGTGATTTTTCTGTCATGAGTTAGCTTGAGAATTCTTTTTATAACTTTTTTTTTTCTAATAAAATAATGCAAATCAATCTTCATGTACTTTATTCTTTTATTGATGTTCATGCCTATAGAAGGTTGATTGGAAGACTTATGTATCTTACTAATACTCGACGTGACATAACATTTTTTGTTTACCAACTTTCTCAGTTTCTTGATAAGCCTACAATTGCTCACTATAATGCAACAATTAGAATTCTCAAGTATATTAAAAGACCTCCAAGTCTTGGCTTATTTTTCTCTTCCAACAGTTCTGCCCATCTAAAAGCCTTTTGTGATAGTGATTGGGATACTTGTAGTGATTTAAGACAATCAGTGACCAATTTTAGTGTGTATCTTGGAAATTTCCTTATATTATGGAAATCAAAGAAGTAAGGAACAATATAAAAGAGTTCCTGTGAAGCTGAATACAGGGCAATGACCACTGTTACATGTGAAATTCAATGGCTAGTTTATTTTCTTCAAGATTTGAAAGTTCCTTTTGAGCAACCATCTCTTTTATATTGTGAGAATGAGCCACCAAGATACATTGCAACAAATCCAGTGTTTCATGAACGTACGAAACATATAAAAATAGAGCGTCACATTGTTAGAGAAAAATTGAAGAAGGGTCTCATCCATTTGCTTCCCATTTCTATCACAGAGCAACTAGCAGACATTTATACCAAAGCCTTAGGTCTTCAGTCTTTCAAGAATATTTGTTCCAAGTTGGGTCTCATCAATATTTTCTCCCCAACTTGTGGGGAGGTTTCAGAAGATATGGATACAAAGCTTTCAGAAGGAAACTAATATTAATTCTGTGATTTTGTCTTTGTGACATGATCAAATTGTTAGAAGGAAAGAAATATTAATCATTTGATTTTGTCTTTATGGCAAAAATTGAATTATCATTAATTCTGTTTATTTTTTATTTTATGACAATATTAAGTCGTAATATTTTTATTTATTTTCTTTCTTTAGCTGTACCTAGAATGGGTACATTATTTGTATATATTCATCTTTTGTCTTTTATCGATACAATAGAAACAGAGAAAATATTTTTATTCTCATATCTTTTGTTCATTTTTGTTCATCTCTTTATTTTCATAATAGTATTATGTCTCAATAGAATACTTGCTGACTATGTTTTGCTTTTTGGATTTACATAAGATTAAAGAATTACTCAAAAAATGCAGAATCCAGTAGTAGATTTTACTGTTTTTTAAACTTTCACAAGATTAAAGAGTTGTCCAACAAATGCAGAATCAAGTAGTAGATTTTTTACTATTTAGACAAAATCTATGGTCAATATCAACACAAGCATGTGACTAGATATCAAAATTTACTTTTAAAAGAATGTCTTGTCTACCAGTGTGTTTGAGGTACCTAAGCAAAGTATTAACAACATTCATATAATTAATATAAGGATGCGAGATAAAATGACTAAGTTTATGGACAATGAAACATATGTAACACCTATATGTAGTTAAGTATGAAAACGTTCCTACAAGTCTCTAGTATTGCCCAGCATCGACTAACTTAGCTACATTAAGTTTTAAATTCAGATCCATTGAAATAGCTGAAGGTTTGTATCCAAGCATACCACAATCTTTCAATGAAGACAAAACAATATCTTTGACACCTAAATATTTCTTCTTTAGACCTAGATAATACGAATCCAAGAAAAAAAAATTAAGATGCCAAGATCTCTTAACCTAAAATGTTGATGAACAAGAATTTTAGTAGACAAAGAATAATTAGATTTAGATTGTTTATAATTATTGACAAAGCAAAGTATCACTAAATTTGGTAAAACAACTTCCTGAAGCTTGTTTGGAGGCTAAATATAGATTTATTAAGTTTACAAACAAGAGGAGCAGTAGAATTGTTTATAACAGTGTGCATGTAATCCTAACGATACTTCATATAGATATCTTCTTTAAGATTATTGTTTAGAAAAGCCTTATTAACAATACCAAATGTTTGGAAGCAGTTAAGGATAGGAGAAGTTTGAGAATAGTGATCTTGTCAATAAGGAAAAAAGTTTCCTTTAAGTCAAAGTCATATTGTTGGACAATTTCTCTAGCAATAAGTGTAGCTTTGTGTTTAGCAACAATACCATTAGAATTAAACTTAAGCTTAAAAATTAACTTACAACTAATAGGATTTTTTTGGGAGGAAAAGGAACAATATTCCAGGTTTTATTAACATTTAGAATAGTTAACTCATTAGAAATAACTTGCTATCAAGGTACAAATTTGATAGCCTAAGAATAAGTTTGAGGTTCAAATTGTTTATAAATTTGGTAGATGTAATGCTTATGAGAATTAGACAAGGTAGAGTAGTTTAGATAACTTTGTATAGGATGGTTTGTAGTGGAAGAATGAGTGACATTATAACGGTGATAATCAGTAAGATATTTGGGAGAATTGGTAACCTTATTGGAACGTCTAACAACATTTTGATTATTTTGTTGAAAATTAGTACAGGAAGAAACAATAGAAGGTAGTTTTAAATTATGTAATATTATCAGAAAAAGTATAATGATAGCAATTGGAAAAACAAAGGAGTTTGTAATCTTGATTTGATTAGAATTTTTATAAGGAAAGATATGCTAAAAAAAATTGAGATCTCTAGAAATAAAGATCTGGTTGGAAGAAATATCAAGAAACATATAACTCTTGTATCCTCTGGGATAATTCAGAAAAATAGCAATAGTGACCTTAGGAATAAATTTGTGCCTACTAAATAACAAGGTAGAAGCATAACTTAAAAACCTAAAACTTTAAAATCAACATAGTTAGATATCTTATTTATCATATAAAATTTCAAAAGGAAACTTTGAGTTTAGCATTAAGCTAGGAGTTCTATTAATGAGAAACATAATAATTTTAACACATTCATCCCAAAATTTCAAAATAACATTAGAATGAAACATTAAAACTCTAACAATATTAAGAATATACAAATACTTCCTTTCAACTACACCATTTTGTTGAAGTCGTTCAACATAAGAATATTGATGAATGATACTTTTTTAGAGAACAAATCAATGAAAGCAAGTTCTTTAGTATTTTCATATCTAAAAAGTTTAACATTCTTATGAAATTGAGTTTCAATATATGACAAGAATTGAGGTTTAACATTTTAGTAGGAAAACATAGGTGAATCTGAATCTGATCTTATCCTCAACTAGAGTTAAAATTATTTGAAGTCTTCGTAAGTATTTTTCCTAAAAGAAATCCAAATATCAACATGTAACAAATAAAACATATTTGTTCTAAAATGATTTAGGTTAGTAAAGATAATCTATTTTGTCTAGTTAATTGACAAGTGCTACAATATGAAAATGAGAAGCAACAGACATAACTTTATTTACAATTAAATTGTAAACATTGAGAGAAACATGACCTAATCGTTATGTCAAACACCACAGGAAATAAGATTATACGAATTAGAAGTAAAAGAGGAAACAAAAAAATTCAAGAAAAAGTAACCCATCATCCTGATTGTTAGCACCAAGGCTTAGCATGTGAAGCTGATGAAGAATGCCTCATGAAGAATCTGTTGGAACCAACCTGGACCAGAATTGTTCAAGTGAAGACTTTGTGCCAACATGAAGATAGTTGGGTGATTAGGTCTTGGTCCTTAGTTGGATTTATGTGTTGGTGATTGGCTTAGTCCTTAA
>Ga0099825_1003612_pt1 | contig 20563 bp, 13 predicted proteins | sample SiratroredBW_FD_76838 | JGI IMG/M metagenome (GOLD analysis project Ga0099825, IMG submission 76838) | Root nodule microbial communities of legume samples collected from California, USA - Siratro red BW | ecosystem: Host-associated > Plants > Roots > Nodule | place: USA: California | collected... | reverse complement strand
ATAGAATAAATAAAATATTGTAGAGGTAATGAAGAAAGAGGGCTCTTGTGTGTGGAGTTTCGTTCCTTCCCTTTTTCTCTTTTTTTTTTTTTTTTTTCTTCCTTTTCACCCTCCTCTGTCCTCCATGTCTCAATTTATCAATCTTCAAACAACGATCCCTATTTCGATTAAATAATTAGATATATGAATAATAATGGCATTCATGAAGCAGGGGTCAAAGTCTGAACCTTTTCGTCGGGAAGGTCAAACATGGTGATCATTCCTCTCTTTCAAAATCTATGCTCTAATGGGTCCTTCTGCCATTAACCTTGTTTTGTTAATTTGATAATTGTTAGGTTCCCACATAAATAAAAATGTAACCTTGAATCCCTTGACGGTTTCTTCACCACTTTGTTTGTGAATTCCCGTAATTTTGGATCATTGATACTAATGTTGTTTCGCATTCAGGGTTTGTACGACAGGACTCCCAAGTGATGTTACCATTGAAGTTGGCGAAATTTCATTTCTCCTCCACAAGGTGCTTGTTCCTATTTAACGTAAGACAAAACTTAGATGCATGTGTTTTTAGGTTTGCATTATAAGTTGCCAAGGTGAAGCTTCAATTTTTGACACGAGAAGAACACTAGAAGCCCCTAATGATCTGCGTCTAAGTTTTATTCTTTCACATGCATGCATTGTGTAGTTGATTTTTCCCCGTCTCTTCAACTTCTATGACTTTGAATGTCTTTTCAAGTTGATCCTTAGTTTGTTTCTACGTTTGTGTTTGTGATTTTGATGCAGTTTCCATTGCTTTCTAGAAGTGGCATACTGAAGAAACTCATTGCAGAGTCCCCTAATGAGGATGAATCAAGTTGTGTTTTGCAACTTCATGATGTTCCTGGTGGAGCCAAAACATTTGAGGATATAACCAGGTTCTGCTATGGTGTAAAAATAGAAATCACATCATTAAATGTAGTCAGCCTAAGATGTGCAGCTGAGTATCTGCAAATGACTGAAGACTATGGCGAAGGGAATCTTGTTGCACAGACTGAGACTTTTCTCAATGAAATTTTCAGCAATTGGCCAGATTCCATAAAAGCCCTTGAAACATGTGAGGAAGTGCAACCCTTTGCGGAAGACCTCCATATAGTTTCAAGATGCATTGATTCCTTAGCTATGAAGGCTTGTTCAGATCCGAACTTATTCAGCTGGCCTGTGGCTGCGCGTAATTGCAAGCAAAATCAAGCAGGCGACCATGCATTATGGAATGGAATTTCTACTGATACAAGATCATCTCAAAGTGATGATTGGTGGTTTTATGATGTGTCTTTGTTAAGCCTACCCTTGTATAAACGACTCATTATAGCAATTGAAGCAAAAGGAATGAAATCTGAGGCTGTTGCTGCATCTCTCATATATTATCTTAGGAGATTTCTCCCCTTGATGAATAGGCAATCAAGCTTCACTGATACAGTCCATGCTACCATTCCTAATACTTCCGAAGCAGACCAAAGGGCTTTGCTTGAAGAAATTGTGGAGTTGATTCCTAATAAAAGAGGGGTCACATCCTCAAAGAATTTGCTTAGGCTGCTCCGCACAGCCATGATATTGAGTGCAAGTCCATCATGTAGAGAAAATTTGGAGAGAAGGGTAGGAGCTCAACTAGATCAGGCTGCACTTGTGGATCTTCTCATTCCAAATAAGGGATACTCAATGGAGACACTATATGATGTAGACTGCATCCAGAGGATCCTTGATCATTTTATGTCTATATACCTGCCTGCATCTGTAGCAGCTTCTCCATGTGTGATTGATCAGGGGGCATTGATAGCTGGAGCTGATGCATTGACACCTATGACAATGGTTGCAAATTTGCTTGATGGATATCTTGCTGAGGTGGCTTCAGATACTAATATGAGCTTGGCTAAGTTTCAGGCACTTGCTATTGCAGTTCCAGATTATGCTAGACCACTTGATGATGGTATATACCATGCAATAGATATATACCTTAAGGTTAGATAATTTTGGATAGCCAATCTTAACCGGTGTTATGTTTCTGGTTTACTAAATGTTTTGGTATGTAGATATCATAACTTTTGAAACTGAAATTGAGGAAGAATGAATCAAATTAGTAGTGGTGATACTTGAAAGCTACTGCTTACTGCCTTATCCGCAGCTATATTAAGAATGAAAATAAAATTAAACTCATGACAAAGAAAAAAGGTGTTTAACAAATTTATTTGGTGAGTGAATCTCCCATAGAATAGAGCCGAATGGAATAGGACATTACTAAGTTTCATTTTTTAGATTATTTAAAATGTGGTGGAATGGAATGGATGGAGCAATGATGGAATGCATTAAATTCCATTTCGAGCAATATCTTTTCTTTTTCTTTCCTCCAATTTGGAGAATATGAAATGGAACCAACTTTTTCTTTAAAAGTTAAATCCTGAATCTAAACAATGAAATGGCAATTTTGTTTTATCTCATCTCCGTATACTTTAGATATCCTAACCCCTGAGAACGACCTCACAGAAAGTAATACAACATTGTTATATGATCATTCTAATTTAAAACTCTGACAACTACAGATACATCAATGGCTGACAGATTCTGAACGGGAGCAACTCTGCAGATTGATGAACTGTCAAAAGCTCTCAATAGAAGCAAGCACTCATGCAGCACAAAATGAAAGATTGCCTCTGCGAGTAATTGTTCAAGTCCTGTTTTTTGAACAGCTCAGACTCCGCACATCAATATCTGGATGGTTCTTTGTTTCTGACAATCTTGAGAACGGACATCACCACAGTGGAAATGTTGCCCTCCCCAATAATGATCCTTGTCAACGGGACACTGCAGAGGGAAATGAAAACTTGAGGGAACGTCTTTTGGAGCTGGAGAAGGAATGCTCAAGCATCAGAAACGACTTGCAGAAGTTGACTAAGACAAAGAAAAGTTGGAGTATTTTCCCAAAAAGGTTTGGCTTTAGAAAAAAGTCAGAGAGTTGCAATAACAGTAATATAAAGACATCATCTTCCACTACGAATGGAAAACCAGATCATGGAAATGGTTGAGAGGGTTCAATGAAATTCATAACACAAGTAAGTGGATATAATTATTTCCTTCTGACTTGCATTGCATTTTTTCTGTGTCTGTAACTTGACAATCAAATTTGTCGGTAGAGAACAAGTTCAGGGAGTGCTATTCTCACATTTCTTACATTACTGTGTCTGACAGGAGCAATTGTGGTCATCGCTCCTTTTGTGTTGCATATCCTCAACATTCTGTTCCTGCTTTTTGTCTGATCATTTTAGTTGTTGTGAGATGGTTGTATACAGTCGATGTTTTACCTCTATTTATTTCTTAGTATGGTACATACAAACGTGAGATCCTGCTAGATTTGAAACTCTAGGGTGATTATGGTGCACTTTCAGATGGGGTGTCCATCCTTTTTTGCCGTGTGACACTGACTCTTGATTTTCCATATTTTCTGTCCATCAACAAAGTGACTAACCCTATTCATTCCTTAGCTAACCTCTCTAGATTATCTGATGTAGTTTCTTGTTTGAAGAACCTTGGCTCACTAATGACAAATAATAGCTGTATACATCCATTTACTCCCGAAGGCTGTATCTGACCATGTTGTTTAATGACCACTTGAATGCGGCACCATGCAGAAGATGCGTGTCGATTAGGTAGATAGGTAGATGGCATAGACACTGTAAATACAAAACTACATGCACATGCGTATGGAGTAGAAAAACAATGATAATATATGTATCTTGCATTTAGTAATGACCAAACAATTTTAGTCCTTTCCGCATAAAAACTGAGAATTGCGATATAGAGAAGGTGAATAGTTTTTTTGGTTCCTTTTTCAAACGTACTTTTTACATTAAAAGATTGCATTTACTGAACAGACAATGGACGTACTTTCAGTGATTGGGAATGGTAAACCAAACAAGCATGAAAATGAATTTCTAGTTCATTGGCACAAGCAAAAACTATTATTTTAATCAATCGCTCTGTAAACCGAACAGTGTGGTTACCAGGGAGCATGTTTCTACAATTCCTCTTGTAATAAAATAAGATGTTGCCGACAATATTCTCAGTCCAAGCACTAGTATCCTGAACACAAACATGAGCATTAAGTACATATTTGATTTTAAAAAAACTGGTTAGTTTTAAAAAAAAGTCTACTTACGTTGTGACGTAATTAAAATACAATCATGTCTACTTGAGTAAAAATCACCAAATTGAGAACTTTTTTCTTCTGAGAATTGACATTTTGATTCAACGGAGCCTTGTTCATGGTAACTTTTAATTCATTCATCTGGCTTTGATTTACCACTCAAACTCGTCCACATTGTGCCAAGTGCTAACATGTGCACACGAACTAACCATGTGCCAACTCTACCAAACCCAATTCTTCCCATTCCCTCTGCCCCAAGACTTGATGCAATCTCGTGGAACGTCAGGATTGCACTACCCCAAGACTTTATGTGATCTCGTGGCATGTCAGGATTGCGTGCTAATTAAGCTTTGAAGAGATATGCTGGGACATGGAATGAGACCCGTGATATAACTTCTGGGAGAGTTAACAACAGATACTCATTCTGGAATGGTGGATAAGGGGATTGATTGAGCAACAAGCGTCCTTGTCCTGTGAGAGGGATCTTCTTGAAAGAATGCGAGACAAGGGACTAATGAAAACACCAGACTGCGTTGGATAGATACAGTTCATGAGTTCAGCATGGGAGAGATAGATACAGTTCATGAGTTCAGCATGGGAGAGATAGATACAGTTCATGAGTTCAGCATGGGAGAGACCTCTCACACCCTCTTTCAGATAAAAATATATTAAGGAATTCAGATCGAATTTGAAGATTGCCAGTACCAAACAAAAGACAGATCTTGAGGTAAACGTATAGACGAAGGAGAATAAGGATGTTTTACCCATTAATAGTTAGATGTATGCTGTCGCTTTTGGTCTATAATTCAGTACTAGAGTACGCAAAGAACTGCGTGTTTGCCAATGACTATCAAACTACAACACAGTTGTGTATAAGTTTTTACCCAAAGGAATAATCCTATTATGTTTGAAAACTGAGAAATGTTCTATAAACGACTTTTGATCGCATTCAAAAACATCCGTTAGCTTATTAAATAATCAATTATTGATCACATCGCAGATTTCGCGTATTCAAAGTCCAAAACATAAAAACAGTAAAAAGAATCATCCATCCTCGAATAGCCACAAGTGTAGAAGCTCAGGTCTGATAAATATGTTAATTTAACCTCAATACAAGGAACCATATTCATACAAAATATTTATATAACACATCGAATGAAAGACTGGTTATGTAGTGCTACAACATTAGTTTCACTTACCACGTAAGTACTATGAAAAAATACTTAAAAAACTGCGTCGCGTATTATCTTCAATTTGAATCTTAGGCATTTCAAATTAGAGAAAGATAAGACACGTAATTCTAGATAGCATTGAACTCGTAGAACACTGTTAACTCACAATATTATCCTGTGTCCTAATATTAGTTGATCAATAACCAGAGAATTAAAAAGCAAAAGTCATGAGCAAACACTGCACCCATCAGTTGATGAAATAGACTCTACAATACACAGTTCACCCAGATCAAGGGGATATAAATTATTCAAACCAGGGGCACTTTAGGATGTCAGAATTACATTTAGCGCTTATCCCATTCCCAACACAGTATAGTACGCATAAAATACACCTGAAAAAACAAGACGAAAATACGATGTTATTGTCTAAGTCGAATAATTAGAAGTACAATCGTTACAAACATGTCAGAAAACAGAAGACGGCTTAATTGCAAAAGAACAATTGACCGGAGAAATCGAAGCTCGAAAACCCTAACCTACTTGAGAAAGAGTAAAAGAAAATTGAGATGGAAATAAAGAGGAAAAAGATACCTTGAGTTTAGTTGTAGTAGAGTTCGAGACCCATGCCGTCGTGGATCTCGTAATCCTTGAGAGTGATGTGATCCTTGTAGATGGTGTACCACTTCTGGATGCGGATCTTGTCGGCTCTGGTGCCCGTCTGAGCCGCCACAAGCTTCTTCAGGTCGCCGATGGTGTCATCGTCGTTGCACTTCACGCGCACCTTCTTTCCCAATCGGTCGTTCAACACCACCTCGATCATCTTCGTGACGCAAACAACCCTAATCCCCAAATTCCAAAACGCAATGTGTATTTGGCTTACCGCTTATTCTTTAGTCTCCGCGTTATTTATAGTTATGTTCACCGCCTCTTATTGCGTATCCACCAAGTTTGACTTCGCAATTAATATATAAGTTTTTGGAGAGAAAAATATATATAATAAAATAAAGCCATGATATATTATAATCTATCCAATGTTGGGTATACATAAAATATACATTAAATAATGATAGAATATAATATGAAATATGTTTAAATAATTTTTATTAAAATGTACTTTTTAAGTTGAATCTTAATTTATAATTTTACAAATAATGAAACTATAAAAGATATTATGTTAATTAAATTATACAAAAATTATATTTTATTCATGTAACTACTCTTTATATTATACAAATTTTATATATAATTTTAAGTTATAATGATATTTTAAGAAAGTATCATTTAATGTTAATATTGTAATAAAAAATATAATTAAATTATATGGCACAATAATTATAAATATAAGTATAAAATAATATTTTTAAAAAATTATTGATATATTCATCTGGTATAAACCGGTTGTTCTACAGTAGAGAGTGATTTTGATAAAAATATGTATTTAATTATCTCTAAATATTAAAGAGCCTTTAACTTTCATTATATTATTGTCTCTAACTAATATATCATGTTTAAATAATTATACGATGTTATAGTATTTAAATTGAGTTGGATATATAGTATTTATGAAAGTTATTAATGGTTTTATGGTGATATAATATGTGTTATAAAATAAATATGATTATTTTCAGAAATACTGGGTTGGATGTTAGAATGATATATTAATTTTGGAATTTTGTGAAAAAAATTATCTTGATTCTCCCAGTACATTAGCATCGATATTGTGTCATGCAAGGATAAACTTTTCTGATGTGGAGACTTTGTTGTTGAAATAATTTAATGATACAACCAATATTAATCTCTAATTCTAAATTAAATGTTCCAAAATTTCAAAAGTAGAATTAAATGTATGTTATTATATATCAATAAATTTCTAACAAGAATAATAAATGTTATATAAAAATTAAAAAAATAGAAACTGAATCGTGGATTAATATGTTGCATTGTAATTATATTGTAAATTATGAGATATGATATGATTATTAAATATTTAGTTATTACAAAATTATATTAAAAATTTTTAGAATACTAACTTATCAATATTTTATTGTTTGTGGTTATTTTTATAATATGCAATTATTGTATGTTAAAGAAGGAGATAGACTATGGGTGATGAATTTCATTAATATGAAATTCGAAGAGTTAAATGTTCTTATTATCTATGTAATTAAAATTATTATAAAAATATTATATATATATATATATATATATATATATATATATATATATATATATATACAAATACATTATATATTGTTTATTGGACATTACTAAGACCCATAAATCTTAATTTTCTTTTCCGCACCAACCTTTTCTCTAATCCACCTTTTAATTAGGGACTCTCGGGATTAATTTTAGTTAGACACTCCCACTAATGTTTTCATGAGAAAAAATTACTACTCTTTTTAACTAGTGTCCTACAACTTTTCTCAACATGTATATATTATATGCAAATTAGTAATTTTTTTAATTTCACTTGTATCAATAATATTTGCTGAGGTCTTTCGAAGAAAAATTACTCAATATTTATATATTAGTTACAAATTATTTATTACATATTTTAATGTAGTTTAATATTATTGAATTATATCTATTTTTTTATTTTTTTTATTTCTTTCGAAGGTTAATATAAAATATCTGATTTTTTTAATCATCTGTAGTCAATGTATATTATTCGTAAATTGTCACTAAAATAAAATTTGATCAATGAATTACTTTTTGACATGTATAAGAAATTTAAATACTATTTATGTAATATTTTTATCATCATGAAAATAAATTTATGTAAATTAAATAAATTTTACACAATATTTTGTTTACAAATATATCTTTTTTAGAAAATAATTAATTTAAAATAAACTAGCATTTTTTTAATATGAAAAAACACACCAAACAACTTTTGACGTAAAAGGAGAAATTCAGATAAAACAAAATGAAAAATTTTGACAAATAATTTATATTTCTTTTAATTTCTATTTTTTTATCTTTAATTTAAAAGTTATTTTGAAGTTTAAAATAAGTTGTACCAAATTTACCTCTATTATCATTGGGTTTTCGCTTGTGCCCCTCCCATTACAACTTGCAAGTGAGATATATACAGCGAATATTTGATACCATTTATTGTATGTGATCATTGTTTTCAATTTGCACATTACATTCTGTAAGAAGATTGGAAGAAAAATAGTTTTATATTCACATGTTATAATAAGTAATCATTTCATATTGAAAAAGTAATTGGGATGAGAATTTTATTAACTATTGACAATTGAACCGAAAATTATTGATCAACAAAACGGATAACTACTAAGTATTGTTAACACAGTCACTAAAAATAATAATAAAAAATATTAGAAATCCTGTATCAACTTAAAAATAAATTAATTATAGATATATAAACGAGAGCATATATCATTTTACTTTAATATATAGTATACAATAATTAAAAAATTATCATCTTCAATTTCGCTGTTTAATGCACGAATCACCAAATTATTTATTTTTATGTTATCCATACTTAATAATCATTTTCTCCACCACTCCATAACTGGGTGGATTTGATTGATTTAATCTTTGATTTGCATAACCTACATTTTAATTGGGACGAATAAGTCCCTTCTGCAAAGTAAATGAGTTTTTCTCGGTTTTGTTATCAATTCTCATATAAATGGATTCATTTGCGAGTGAAATTATAATTTGCAACAAAATAATTTTTCTTAAAGAGAGTAAAGTCTATCAAACTAAAGGGAATATGTTTTTTTTTTGTTTTTTTTTTTCATTTTCTATGCTAAAATCTATCACTCCGAATATTCCACGCTATTTAAATTTGTAACTAAAAATATACCAAGACTTGTAGTATAAATATTCAAACTTTTATAAATTAAAATTCAAGATCTTCTACAAAAATACTTATCTAATAAAATTTGAAAATAAGTCCGTAAGCCTACAAATTAAATTCGTAAAATTCACCTATGATAATAAATGTTTAGAAAATAATAATTTATTAAGAAAAAATGTTTACCATGTAACTAAGCCTTTAAAATTGCCTAACAAAAATTATATTCTTTACATAGAAACCAATGCATGTCTGAGGACATCTTTAAACAACTATTAAGATACTACTACTGAGTAACATTAAACAACACGAATTGATTTAATTAACCTTAATCATACAAGAAATGACGCGTTATGTTCATACAATAAGTGGTATTAAATGGACCATGCCGTAAAATGCATTAATTGTTCAACTCTTATTTCCACCCAAAGCATGTTTCTAATATAAAAATCAAACTCATAGAAAAAAAGTAGTTATTTATCTCAAATACAATCTCTAAATTTTTAAAAAATTGAAAAAATATTGAGACTTTTCTCCCACGGAAAGAAAGAAAATTAAGGGATGATAAAAAAAAAGAAGGATTCACTTATTTACTTTATATCCTGATAAAATTAATTTTTACGAATTTTTATTTAAATATTCTGGAAAGCATTTGTTACATATTTTAAAATTTGATTTCCTTAATATTACAAAATTACTTTCTAAACAATATGTTTTTAAGTTTTTAGCCTTCATGAAACTGATCTATTACTAAGTTAATTTTCCCTGCAAAATTAATTTTGAAAAACTTTGATGTTGAGTCAAATCTAGTTACAACTTTATAAAATTATCTGATTTGTTGTCTCGATCTAATCTTCAAAATTATATCTGCTGTCTCTACAACTATTCATTTTAGGTTTAAATAATAGACTTGTTTGCATGACAGAAATCCTGCTTTGAGGTCTTCGAGTTCTCCTCGGAGGGGATCTTTGTTACAATTTTTTTTATCATTTTAATAATAATAATATCTTTATTATCTTACAAAAATACGATAGGTAAATACAAAATCGTTTATATTTTCACTATTTAATACTAATAAAACTATAATATTGTTCGCTTATTAAACTGTTATTTATAAAAATCATTAAATTATTTATATATATATATATATATATATAATATTTTATAATTACATAGCAATATAAAACTGTTTTTTCATTAAGTAACTATTTTTTTCACATACCCATTGAAAAATTAAAATTTATTTATTCACCCCATCAGTACCTTCCTTTCTAAATACAAAATCAAGTTCCATTCAAAACTACCTACCGCTGCTTCCACTCTGTTTTCACCATCGAAGATCTGGCTACCTTTAGCCTTTATTCTTCAACCCATTTATGATTTTTTTTCAGATGCTACTTCCCACATGATGAAGCACTGCGCGTCCCATGCCAGTCGATTGAATCATTGCGGCATTGGTTGATTTGATTTGGTTTACATGAAAGTTTGATCCTTTTCTTCTTTCCCTCAAAACCCACCAACCACTCTCCAACACGTTGCCACGTTGCTTTCTTTGGATTGGTGGGTTTGCCTTCACATTTCGGGTTTGTTTGTGGGTTATGGGGTTTTTGAGTGGCTTGTTGTAGACTACGTTGTATTATTGTTTTTGAAGATGAAGAGACTGAAAAATGAACTTTCCAGTTCAAGGAGGTTTAGGTTGTCTCATTTTTTGGTTGGTGTTGGGGTGTTATACTTGGTTTTTATATCGTGTAACTTTTCACAGTTTATGAAAGTGGTGTCATCGTTGAGTGGGGATGAGAGTCTCGATGGAGTTGGATTGGATAGGGTGGCTGCGATTGTGGACACTGATGATGCAGATTTGAGCAAACCTTTTGTTAGTTCTGTTTATAAAGATGCATTTCATTGGAGGTTAGTGGATGATAGGGACCAGGATGCTCCCTTGAGGCCGAAGGAGCAACCAACGAAGGAGGAAGATCATGACCTTGAATCTGTGAAGCATATTCCTCAGGGATATGGTAGGATTACCGGGGAAATCTTGCGGCGAAGCAACGGGACTGGTGAATTTTCTGTGCTTGAGAAAATGGCAGATGAGGCTTGGACATTGGGGTTAAAGGCTTGGAAAGAATTGGAGCAGGTTGATAACAATGAGGCTGAAGAAAGAATTGAAGAGAAGACCGAGTCGTGTCCTTCTTGGATATCAATGAGCAGGGAAGATTTGTTGAAGGGGGATGGCTTGATGTTTATTCCTTGTGGTCTTGCTGCTGGTTCTTCAATCACTGTGGTAGGGACACCCCATCACGCTCATAAGGAGTATGCTAATGTAAAAGCAAGGTCGAGGTCCACGAGGAAAGGGGATGGACTAGTACTGGTTTCGGTTTCACAGTTTGTGGTTGAATTACAAGGGCTAAAGTCAGTGGAAGGGGAAGATCCCCCCAAGATTCTTCACTTGAATCCCAGGTTAAGAGGGGATTGGAGCAAACGACCGGTTATTGAGCATAATACTTGTTATCGAATGCACTGGGGAACTTCTCAAAGATGCGATGGTTTGCCATCTGAGGACGCTGAAGAAATGCTGGGTATGATTTTATCATGTCTCATGTTCACTTTGAGCATGTTAAATAGGAAAAAAAGTGTTGCATTGTCGTGATGTAGAATGGGAATAAAACAGCAAAGTAAGTAGGTTTAGTAGTCTTCAAATTGATGGAATAAGAAGATGATGACAAATGTGCATGAAAATAAGGGTGCCTTGTTGCTTGAATAATTAGCCAAAGAACACTTATTGGCTGTTTGTTGCGTGCTATTAAAAGAAACACAGCAGAAATAATGCTTATACTTGAAAAGGAATTAACAACACTTGTTCTCGTCATAATTATATGTTATATACAGTAGTGCAAGTTTGGATTAGTTCTTTTGTGTTGTGAAACGTCTTTAATCAAAATGTTGCAGTGAGAGGTTTTGGCTGAAAAGATGTTAACATTTATCGAATCCTAACACAATTAGAATCATAATAGATGCTAGATTGTTGTTGCATGAGCATCTTTTATACATAAGGTTTCATTTGCAGATTTTGTTAACGTGGAATTTGAGGATGTTATGACTTTTGGCTATCAGGGTATATCCTTGATTCGGCAGCTATCTATGATCAGTCTGTAGAATCATTACGGTTAGGATTTCAATTGAGTTTGAGTTCCACATTAAATATGAATGAGTAAAGATGAATATTATATAAGAAAAAAAATTCACAAATTCATTGTCTTAAGGTTTTGGATTAAAATTGGTGTCTTGATCTCTTATAAAGTTTGCTCATAGCATGACTTTCAGTCTAAAATAATTATGATAGAGTTCCATAATCATTTTCTTTTCTGCATAATTTTTTATCTTCTGTGCGGGTGTTAATTTAATATGTAACTAATTTTTGTCGTGCGTGGCAGTTGATGGGTACAGACGATGTGAAAAGTGGATGCTTAATGACATTTTAGACTCGAAAGAGTCCAAGACAACGTCATGGTTCAAGCGATTTATAGGGCGTAAGCAGAAGCCAGAAGTGACCTGGCCATATCCGTTTATAGAGGGTAGAATGTTTGTCCTTACATTACGTGCTGGTGTTGATGGATACCACATCAATGTTGGGGGTCGCCATATGACTTCATTTCCATATCGGACAGTAAGTTAGTTAAGACACAACAGAAGTTTTCTTCTTATCCACTAAAGATCTTGACGGAGCGAAATTGTGTGATTAGCTTATTCATGACAATCATTATTCAAGGAGATGAGTTTCTTAATATTACTTTTATTTTACATATTGTAGTTGGTTGAAGGAGAGAATTATTGAGGGAAAGTGGTCCTAATGGATTGCACTTGATGATTGATCTTTTATTCATAGCCTGATTGCAATCAATCATTGGAGTAATTAAGGAAGTAATTAGGAGTTAACCAGAAACGATGTTACGGCCTAATTATTAGCAACTAACTTGTGGCCTTAAGTAACCAGCTAATTGAGATAATACAATATTCTAGCATAAATAGTAATAGTGATATTTAATATTCTAACAGAATTAAAAAAAAATATAAATTTCATAGTGGTGCCAAGGGACCAGATACTACTACTTGGATCTGGAGCCTACATGGTAACACTCGATAGAATTTTGGTCTATGGCGTACCTACGGCCACATTATAATTTATACTGATGGTGATGTCTCTCTTACATTTGTCTGAAGGCTACACTTGCATTAAACTTCTAGGATAATTGAAATTAATTTCTGAATTCTATAGTGCTCTGTGATTACAAATTAGGCCCAGCTGATTTTTCTTTCCACTTTATCATCAGGGTTTTGCACTTGAAGATGCTACAGGATTGGTGGTTAAAGGTGACGTTGATGTTCATTCAGTTTTTGCCACTTCTCTCCCAACTTCAGATCCAAGTTTCTCCCCTCAAAGAGTACTGGAATTGTCAGAGACCTGGAAAGCCAGTGCTCTACCTAAACATGCTGTTAGACTTTTCGTTGGAGTTCTTTCTGCATCAAATCACTTTGCAGAACGTATGGCAGTTCGAAAAACATGGATGCAAGCTGCTACAATCAAGTCTTCGGATGTGGTAGTACGATTCTTTGTTGCATTGGTAAGGCTGCTGCCTTTTTTTTTTTTCGGCATGAGCATGGAGAAATGCGTGATACCATGTTGCAAATTGGATTCTATAGTTCTATCATTTTATTTAGGGTTTCATTATCACAATAAGGTTATTGATGATTTGGGACAATTTATTGTTACCTGGGTATTTTATTCTATTTTGAAGTATTTTATGCCTGCTTAGAATAGAGTTAACTACTTACTTTACTAAGATATTTGGTTTTGTTTGGTTTATAAAATATAAATTTACCTTCAATGTAATATTTGAGACACTTATGATTATTATGGGATTAGATTTCTTTCAATCAGAGAGACGGTGAGTTCTGGTATTTGAGTTGGAGGAACACTTACAAGATGAGTATTTTTTCGGTTTGTTTATTAGGAGAATACCCTATCTAGAGATCACAATTGGATTGTGCTACATCATACCAAGAATGTTGTTGAGCACTTGAACTGCTATAAGAATTTCATGTAGAGAAAAACAACCTTCCGGGATCATTTTGTGGAAATTATGGGTAGAATTTTTGTTTGACCTTTAAGTGGGCCTATTGTGACTTCCAATTTGATGGCCAAAAAGCTTTGGCAAATAGAATTTGGAGTCTTTAGTTATTTTAATTGGAAGCTTCTTAATGTCAAGAGCTAGGATCTGATCCATTCACCTGGGAACTTAATATAAAATAAACAGAAAAGTCAGTGACATAGAAAGAAGGGATCTTCAGCTTTTTATAAAATTCTCAGTTAACAAAGGTCAGCCATGATCTATTGGTTGTCTGGCTTTAATTTTTGTAATCTTTGTTGAAATAAATTGAGATATGATAGCCATACCTGACTTGTAGGCTGCTGAAATTGATTTTATCAAGTAAAAGAGAAGATGAAAAATGCTCTAGGATCAGTTTCCTAAGGCATTGCATACATTTAGCTTCATAGAACATATACTCAATTTATGGTCCACATCGGCAATGGAGCCCACCGAGTTCAGTGTATCACTAGGCATCTAAAGCTAGTTATCACCTTAGCTATATTGTGCTCCGCGAACCTCTTAAAGATTTCAAGTTCACGGCAAGTTCGATTTTCCAATCTTCATCTTTTCGTATAGCGGATATAAATAGTTTATATTTGTATGAGATTGGTGTTTTGGTTGGATTATACTTTAGTAACTACATTGGTTGGTTTATGTGAACTATTATTGTTTGTGCAAATCACTTATTTTATATTTGTAATCCACCTCTGTATTGGTTATTTATAATATAATTATTAATATAATGCAAAACCTGAAGAGAAAATATAATAATGTAAACAAATGTAGTTATATCAGAGTTTCTATGGAATATAATGCAATTTATAAACAAATGTTTTCCAATTTAACCAGTTATGTTATTGTTTGGAATTCAAGGGCTTTCTATGTAATGTTTTTTTATTTTCACTATTATTCTTCTTATTGATATGATATAGCTGATTTGTCTGTGTTTTGTTACCTGTTATAATTTCTAAACATCAACATGAAGAATCAAAGGAAGGAAGTAAATACGGTGCTGAGGAAGGAAGCTGCTTACTTCGGCGACATTGTCATTTTGCCCTTTATGGACCGCTACGACCTTGTTGTGCTTAAAACCATTGCTGTCTGTGAGTTTGGGGTGAGTTCATTTCTAAATCTTTAGTTAGCTTTGGTGCTTTTCTTTTATTATTTACAGATATTGGGGTAAGTGAAGCTAATATCTGTCAGCTCCCTAAAATCTGCAACTTACCACTCATTTTTCTGTTGTCTCCGGTTTTTTATAAGCCAATTTTCTTTCATGCAGATTCAGAATGTGAGTGCTGCATATATAATGAAAGTAGATGATGACACTTTCATTAGGGTGGACACTATCTTAAAAGAAATCGAAGCTGTAACCCGGAATAAGCCTCTTTATATGGGCAATCTCAATCTCCTGCATCGCCCTATGAGAAACGGCAAATGGGCTGTTACATATGAGGTATTATAGTTGTCACATTTAGTTAAACTTGTTGGTAACATGCAAGTGCGTACATTTCTGTTTGATTATTGAACCGATAGTGTTCCAGCGCTTAGTGAAGCTTATCGATAGGGATTATGTATTTAGTTATAACCCTTATAGGCACGTGAAACTTGTTTTTGCCCAAAATAAGGTTGTGCTTCTGCATTGATACCTACGTATCAGTACCACCAACTCTATGAGACAGACTATGGAACCATAGGTGGAGTAATTGATACCTCTTTACCAGCTCTATTTATTAAATCTTAAACTTGCAACTAGCACAAGGATGTATCTATGACTATTTTTTAACTGGAATTCAGGGCCCTGCCTAATACTGTTAGACTGCTACTTTCGACCCATGTGTTTCTTTTTGTGTAGTTAATATACTAATGTGAGAAATGTTGCTAGGAGTAATATAATAGAATGCATGAATGTTCCTGAGAAATTATTACTTAGTTCGAGCTTACTATGGTTCTGGCCTATCTCTAAGCGACATGTATTCATTTTTTTTCCAATTTATGCTAAAAACAATAAGTAATAACACCTCTTATCTTGCTGAATATATTAATTGACACAGGAGTGGCCTGAAGAAGTATATCCTCCTTATGCAAATGGCCCTGCATACGTACTTTCCAGAGACATTGTTACTTTCATCATATCTCAACACAAGGAAAGGAGGCTGCGGGTTTGTTACCAAAAACTTTATCCCTTGATTTTTCATCCTAACCTCTTCCAGTTCCACTCTGCTATCAGTACACACTATTGATTGATGAAACATTTTGATTGTGGTGGCAGCTCTTTAAGATGGAGGACGTAAGCATGGGAATGTGGGTTGGGAGATTCAACAATACGGTGGCCGCGGTTCAGTATTCCCACAACTGGAAGTTTTGTCAATATGGATGCATGGAAGGCTACTTCACTGCACATTATCAATCACCAAGGCAAATGCTCTGTCTATGGGGCAACTTGTCAAGAGGTCGTGCAAGATGCTGCAACTTCAGATGATTTCCCCTTGTATATTTCAAACTCTTGTACCTATTCGACAAAGTTGTTACACATTCATTTCGAAAGAAAATAGAATTTAGTATCTTCTTCATTCTATTGCCATTTCTTCTTCTTGCTGTAAATATATTTGGCCCACCTCGACAAAAAGTCAACAAAAAACTAGTGATTTCTTTACTCATCGAAGGGTATTTCTTCTTCCAATTCATTAATTTCTTGGGTCGCCTCTCAATTATTTTAAAATGAACTTTCCGAAATATAAAATATACATTCTGAAAAATTCATTCGAATCATTCCGCATCAAAGAGATCATTGCAAGGAGAAAAAAATATTAAAGAAAATACTTTGTGATCATTGTTGATGCACATTCATACTTTACTATATTCTTAAAACGTGAAATGAAAGCTAGTTGAAAGCAGGGATATTCAGCACCCTTGTCTGATATGTAGACTTCAACAGCAAAATTTGAGCCTATTGGATAATTTTTTTATAGCAATTTGTGCTGGTAGCTGTGAACACCTTCAAAGAAAGGAAATAAAAAGCACATAGCTGAATGGCCTGAAAATTGGTCTATCATGATTGATAACAATGGGCCCACTAAAGTAGATAAAAGAGAAGAGGGGTATGCCAGGTTTAATTTATTTCTTCTTTATCCTTTCATTCGTGTCCACCGCGTGTTTCGGTTTCAAAAACTCAACGTGCATGGTCCCTCAAATCTCACCCTACCACACTCCCTCTCTTTCTCGTCTCTCTCGTTAGGTAGCACGTGCCATGGCCCACCTCACGTGTTATTATCTCACCCAACCAAATATAATTACATAACTAAATCCACAGACATGTCATCACAAATCTTAAGATTTACAAAAAAACAAAATACAGAATTACTTCCGAATTATCAATTAATAAAATCTTTTAAATCAACAAAACTCTAATTCAAGATCTAAGAAAATACGAGTCTAACTTTTGTTGATGTGTGGAAGCAAATAGGACAGCCAAAAAGGAAAAGAATTTTGATTTTGGTGGAAAGAAAATTTGGTTTGAATGGTCTTAAAGTTAGGTATGTGTAGCATAATAGCATTTGCTTAGCTTCCTTCTTATCTATCCAATATGTGGATCCCACTTTCTCTTACCCTGTCCCTCTGTCGGCAACACCTCCATGTGCCACCTGTCCCTTGTGCCACCGACACGTGTCAGCTGGATACGTTGTTTCCTCACTGTTAGGGTAAAAGGCTACCACGTCGACAATGTGTGTGAGAGTGAGAGAGAGCCAACTAACAATTCGTCAATTTGGATTGTACTCCCCAGTGGTACAAATGTGGAACTACTATATTACCAGTTAACTGATTTTATCCATATTCATTGCAATTACCACAATGCCCTTGCTTTGATCCCTCTCTCTGTCTTTACTGACAACTACAAAAGAAATATCATGCACGTTATGACCCAAATCTCTTGTCCCTTTCTTTTTTTTCCTTTTCAATCAAACTCAAGTTATATATGTATTATGTAATGTAATATAATGCATACTATAGGGGTAATGATGACACAACTATGCTATTATTGTAATTATATTTATACTAATTTATATATGCCTCACACTTTCAACCCTTTTTCTAATAAAAAATCTCCTACATGTTTTTCATAAAACTACTTGGACATTTTCAGTAGTTTGTTTTATTTTCAAACATATTTGACTAATGGTAATGAGTTACTTATTCTTTAGACAATATAATATGCACTAAGCACGTGAAAAATAAAATTCTCCATGTATGACGTCTGTGTTTACTTTCGGCACTGTTACTGAAAAAAAAGTTACAGTATAAATGAAGTGTAGCAAAAGTCATTGTTTCACTTTGTATATATAAACTTAAAATATTGGACGATATTTCCGAAACAAAGAAATGCTTTTTGATGGCCTACACCACCTGGAGTGATCCTTGCTTTGCAACTCTTAAGGTGAATTGTGTTGGAGCTATTCAGTGGCCAGAAAGAGTTGGTAATGCATTTTTGTAGTTTTTTCTTTACTCTGAAAACGGAACATGAATGGTTGAAACATTGGAAGGTATAAGCCTGTTAAAGATTCTCAGAAGGCAAAGAATCAACAAGATGAATGGACGGATTTTAGATCTTTGTCAAATGAATAGTTTATTAAATATGTGCATGCTGAATTAAATAATCCATGCTACATAATAAATATTTATTTTGAATGAAAATCTACTTTAGTGTTCCTTTATCGACACATAACAGACAGATAGAAAGAGAGAAATATAAATATCTTTTGGCTGGCTTCTGAATCCCATGGACAACACGTGAATAGGTTCCGGTTTTTTCTCCTCTTCTCTTCTGTAAACTTTAATCAAATTTGAGTGGTTTCAGATTTACTTCTTAGAATTCATCATTCAGAAGCAGAAAACAAATCCAACATCTAACTAGATCAACACAGTCTCACAATTCATGCAAAACAACAGTAGATAAAATTTACAGGGAGATATAGTTCTAGGATAAGTTGAAAAAGGGTATCTACTTGTGATAAATCTGGAAGGAAAGAGACATGAGATCCAAATTATTGAGGGGTAATATTGGCATTGAGGGGCATCTGTGTCATACTCAAACAGGGACATGAGAAAGTTTTGTCCTTTTCAACAGCTCTTCTGCATCCCTGTTTTGCACTATTTCCGCGCTCGCACACACTCATCCCACTCTTAATTTCCACGCCAACGCATTCTTCGAACTCAATATAAGATAAAAGCTTCGTTACATTACATTAATTGAGCACAAGCAATCCAAAACGTAAGGTGCCCCACAACACAACTACCACCTTTGCTCAAAATATCTCTTTCTCTTTTATATTCATTTTCCTTTCATCTTCTTCCTTCACGTCGTTTCCGTTTTCTATTGTACCTACATTAAACAACACCCTTTTATTATCATGCTTCGTAACCGTCTGCAACGGTTGGCTTGAGTGAAGCAAGTGGTAACGGTTACCGGGCATTCATTGATGTGGATCAAGTGAGGGACTTTGTGTTGCGTTGTGGAGAGAATTGAGAGGCCCAGATGGATTTCGCTTCGTTTTTGACGTCCCTGGGGACTTCCTTTGTGATATTTTTGGTTTTGATGATCGTGTTTGCGTTTCTATCGAGTAAGCCTGGGAACAATGTGGTGTACTACCCCAACAGGATCCTCAAGGGGTTGGATCCATTGGAAGGAGGGTCCAAGAGCCGCAACCCTTTCTCTTGGATCAAGGAGGCCGTGTCTTCTTCAGAACGTGATGTTGTTACCATGTCTGGGGTCGACACTGCCGTCTACTTTGTCTTTCTCACCACTGGTTTGTTCCTTTTCCCTTTTTTCTGTGTATATATCTGCCTGCTGCATAACTTCCTCTTTGTTCAGCTCCTAGGATAAAACTTGGATATGGTTTTATAGGTGGTTTTTGGTCTTGTTCTCCAATAAAAATTGGAGTTTTATCTAAATGAAACTTCAATTTTGATTCAAGAATAATACCAAAAGCACATGAGGAACTACATCCTGAGTTATGTTCAATGAGAACATAGAAGAATCTTTTTAAGATTGTCTGGTCCGTTGAGAAAATTTTCACTGACAATTACAATAATACTACCTTTTTTTTTTTTTTTTTTTTTTTTTTTTATTTTGAAAAAGGAGAAGAGTTTTTTATTTTTTATTTTTTTTTTTTTGTTTAATAAAAAAAAAAAAAAAAAAAAAAAAAAATTGTTTTTTATTAAATTTTTTGTTTTTTTTTTTTTTTTTTTT
>Ga0099825_1003611_pt1:0-15000 | contig 20563 bp, 20 predicted proteins | sample SiratroredBW_FD_76838 | JGI IMG/M metagenome (GOLD analysis project Ga0099825, IMG submission 76838) | Root nodule microbial communities of legume samples collected from California, USA - Siratro red BW | ecosystem: Host-associated > Plants > Roots > Nodule | place: USA: California... | reverse complement strand
ATATCTTAGGTCTCTTGGAGAGACATCCGCTTGCCTGAATGCTTTTGCTTTAGGTCAGGCTGCAGCATACAAAATGTTCCAGACAATTGAAAGGAAGCCAGAGATAGATGCTTATGAGCCAAATGGGAAAAGATTAGAAAATATTCAAGGCGAAATAGAGTTAAGAGATGTCTATTTCAGCTACCCATCAAGACCAGAAGAAGTGATATTTGATGGATTCTCTCTTTATATAGCAAGTGGTACAACTGCAGCCTTAGTTGGACAAAGTGGAAGTGGAAAGTCTACAGTTATCAGCTTGGTAGAAAGATTCTATGATCCACAGACTGGTGAAGTTCTTATTGATGGTATTAACCTGAAAGAATTCCAGCTAAGGTGGATAAGAGGAAAAATAGGCCTTGTCAGCCAGGAGCCGGTGTTGTTTGCATCTAGCATTAAGGATAATATTGCATATGGAAAAGAAGATGCAACAATTGAAGAGATAAGATATGCAGCTGAACTTGCAAATGCTACTAAATTCATTGATAAGCTTCCACAGGTTCTATGCTGAACCTAATAGAAAATTAGAGAGGAAGACTTTGGAAAAATAGGGGATATTTTATTTCATTTGTCAACAGGGATTGGATTGATACTATTTATACTACAAAACCCGTAATCGTTGAATGACTTTTTCACATGTTAAATAGTTATAGTTCATGTTAATGACATTTTAATAGTTACATAAAAATAAAACACCTTAATGCATTATATCCTCCCATCTCTCTACAGTACTTCATTTTCAAGGCCTCTTCTTGATTCATAATCCTAGAACTTGTCAAGCAAACTTCAGCTTTTTACCTCTGCATGCAGGGACTGAACACAGCGGTTGGTGATCATGGAAGCAAGCTATCTGGTGGGCAGAAGCAACGCATTGCCATTGCAAGAGCAATCCTGAAAAATCCTCGAATTCTACTTCTGGATGAAGCCACAAGTGCACTTGACGCAGAGTCAGAAAGAATAGTGCAAGAGGCTCTGAACAGGCTAATGATCAACAGAACTACTATTGTGGTGGCGCATCGCTTGAGCACAGTGAAGAATGCTGATACGATTGCTGTCATTCACAGAGGGAAAATGATTGAGAAAGGTACCACGCGATTCATTGAAATGGTGCCTTCTTTTCAGTTTCCATTGATTCATATATTATTAACTCTTTGATTATGATACAATCCATGAATCATAATCATCACAAGATTGTTTCTATATATCTTGCTTTACTATGAACCAGTAGCCTCGCCTTCTTAAAACGGTACAACATTTTGGAATTGGAATTGCTTACTCCTTACCTTGTATGTTTATTAATTAGGAACACACTCAGAATTACTAAAGGATGATGGAGCTTACTCGCAACTTATACGCTTACAAGAAATAAACCAGTCAGAAGAAAATGCAGATGATCACAGCAAGAGTGAAATTTCAGAAGAATCCTTTAGACAATCTAGTGAAACGAGATCACTTCAAAGATCCATCAGTAGGGGTTCATCCAAAGGGAACAGTAGCAGCCACTATTCTACGGTTTCCTTTGGTTTATCCAAAGGAGTTAACATCCCTCATTCTGAACTTGAAAACTCACAACCCAAAGAACAAGCTCCAGAGGTTCCACTCAGCCGCCTTGCTTCCCTCAATAAGCCCGAGATTCCTGTTCTTCTGATTGGATGTGTAGCTGCCATGGCAAATGGTCTTGTAAATCCACTTTATGGGTTGCTGGTTTCCATTGCCATCAAGTCATTTTATGAACCATTTGATCAGATGAAGAAAGACGCCAAGTTTTGGGCACTGATGTTTACTGCCCTTGGTATTGCAGCATTTCTGATGGATGTTGGACAACGATACTTTTTTTCTGTGGCAGGATGCAAGTTAATCCACCGTATCAGGCTAATGTGTTTTGAGAAGGTTGTCAACATGGAGGTTGGTTGGTTTGATGAACCTGAAAACTCAAGTGGTGCCATCGGTGCCAGACTCTCAGCAGATGCGGCTATGGTACGTGCCCTTGTTGGTGATGCGCTGGGACTATCAGTTCAAAATTTAGCATCTGCATTGGCAGGTTTGATTATTGCTTTCACTGCATCTTGGCAGATGACTTTAGTTATTCTTGTCCTGGTTCCCGTTTTTGGATTGAATTTATATGTTAAGACGAAACTCTTGAAGGAATTCAATGAAGATGTAAAGGTTAGTTTTGTTTTCCATTACTATACATAGTTATATAAGTAACTGCATTATTCAGATTATGTGTTTGTTGCGACAGATGAAGTATGAGGAAGCAAGCCAAATTGCTAATGATGCAGTTAGAAGCATAAGAACAGTTGCTTCTTTCTGCGCTGAAGACAAGTTTATGGAACTATACAGGAAAAAATGTGAGGACCCCATCAAAGCAGGGATACGAGGAGGATTGATCAACGGATTAGCGTTTGGGTTTTCACTTTTCTGGTTGCTTAGTTTTCTAGCATCCGGTTTCTACGCAGGTGCTAGACTTGTGGAAGCTGGGAAGGTGCCATTCTCTGATGTTTTCCGGGTACTAACTCTTTCATGTTTGTAACATTCGTTATAAACTTTTATGCCGAAAATGTTTAAACAGTATTGCATTTCAATTTTTTCTTTCTTGAAAAATGTAGTCTTTTTCATGCTTTTCAGGTTTTCTTTACGTTAATGATGGTAACTATTGGTATTTCCAATTCAAGCTCCCTTTCCGCTGACTCAAGCAAAGCCAAGTCAGCCATTTGCTTCCATATTTAGAATGCTTGATAAGAAGTCAAAAATAGATCCGAGTGATGAGTCTGGCATCACACTGGATAGCGTCAAGGGAGACATTGAGCTTCGTCATGTGAGCTTCAAGTATCCATCTAGGCCTGACATACCCATTTTCCAAGACCTCAGCTTGGCTATCGATTCTGGCAAGGTACAGTTTGAGTTTTATATATTTTAACTTTTCATTTCAGAAGGTACTTTAAATGAATGCATATGTAGAAAATACTTGACCGCCAAAATTGTTGTTCCAGACGGTGGCTCTTGTTGGTGAAAGTGGAAGTGGGAAATCCACAGTGATAGCCTTGTTGCAAAGATTTTATGATCCTGATTTAGGGCAAATCACACTTGATGGTGTTGAAATTCGTGAGTTACAACTCAAGTGGTTCAGACAGCAGATGGGCCTTGTAAGCCAAGAGCCAGTTTTGTTCAATGAAACAATACGTGCCAATATTGCCTATGGAAAAGAGGGCAATGCTACTGAAGCAGAAATCATAGCTGCAGCAGAATTGGCCAATGCACATACATACATTAGTAGCTTACAACAGGTAAAATAAATAAGCAAGAAAAAACACTTCTTTACTTCGCTTTACGTTGTTGAGTGAATTGTTTTTGTTCCGTTAAGGACTTTTGTTAGTTCCCTCCTATGGCAGGGTTATGATACTTTAGTGGGGGAGAGGGGAACCCAATTATCAGGTGGGCAAAAGCAACGGGTAGCCATTGCACGTGCCATAATAAAAAGTCCAAAGATATTACTGCTTGATGAGGCAACGAGTGCCCTAGATGCGGAGTCAGAAAGAGTTGTTCAAGATGCATTAGACAAAGTGATGGTGAACAGAACCACTGTGGTTGTGGCACATCGTCTATCCACAATAAAAAATGCAGATCTCATTGCTGTTGTCAAAAATGGAATCATAGTGGAGAAAGGAAAACATGAAACACTCATTAACGTCAGTGGTGGATTTTATGCTTCCTTAGTCCAACTTCACTCAAGTTCTTCCACACCTTGAATTTTGTTTGGAGAAAATTGCTAAGTTTACCCACTTTTTGTGTTTGCTTATGTTTTTCACATTCGTTTTTTCTGTTTCCATGTATGCCTATATAAGGTAGCTTTTCTTTTTCGTCTACTTGTAATTTTTCTCAATTATAGAAATAATAAATTCCTTTACGTACTTTGCATGTGTTCCTCCTCTTTCTTCCTTCACTTCTTTCATTAATTGGCCACCATAGCTTTTTCACTTTTGCATAAATTTAACTTGTATTTTCCTTCTATTTCTAAATTCTTGTTTTGCAAAAACAATTTTCTTGCAGAAACCATACAGGAAGCTCTCACGACTACTCTCGGTTCCGATGTGGTACTATAGCAGTTAAATTTAACTGTGCTTTCGCTACCCAGTGCTTATTCTTTTATCTTTCTTGGTTTTTTTACAAGGCGTATCTTTTCTTGCTTCTTTCTGTAGCAGTGAATAATACTGCTATGGATATATCTCAGAACCCTTTAAACCTATATTATCTACATGCGGGTAAAAATCCGCAGCATGATCTTGGTCACTCCCTCCTTTTTTACAACCTAAAGATCATAGTCTTTTCCATTGAAATATGAAAGAGCTGATTTGGATAAACTTGATTCCGAGTCTATTCTACAGGTCTTCTAAGAAAATAAATCTAATATCAATCTACAGGTCTTCTAAGAAAATAAACCTAATACCAATTAAAAAAAATACTCAGATAAGTTATAAAATATTGCCAACAAGATAAGACTATTGGATAGAGATGTTTCAGGACTAAAAACATCCCAAGTTCTAATTATGTTGGTTGATTAGACCTATTTTCTTACTGTACCGGTAGAATGGATTCTGGAGCAAGATTTCTCTCGATCAGCTCTTTCAGTTTTCAATTAAGAAAGTTATTATCTTTAGACTATCAAAATGGAGGCTTACCTAAAAAATTTTGGATGTAGAAGAAGATTATAAAATTATTCCACTCCCGGAGACGGTGGCTCAAATCAAGAATTATAACAAGAAAAAGAGTCGAAAAAGTTACGGCAAAAGCATGCCTTTTTGTTGGAGTTTTTTAATCATCTTTACTAGGATCATAACACTCAAAGAAATTAACAAATATCTAAAGGCAGAATATGTTGGAGATAAAAGAATTTGAAATATGCAAAGTGTTAAATTTAATAAGGTAGTTCAAACTTCAAAAAGATGAAAGATTAAATCAAGGAATACTGGGATAAATTGTTGAGTATTATCAACAAATAAGATTGTCGGTCTAGGATTTTGTAAATTTCAGAATTGTTGAGAAATTATGGTAATAGTGTTTGAAAGATATGAAACATTTATCGCTTTATTGAAGAATACAAAAAAATCTGTCTAAGATCATTTTGGCAGAAGTGCTACACGCCTTACACGTCCAAAAACAACGAAGATTGAAGAGAGAAAATCATGTCGTTAAACACATTCTTCTAGCCAAGAGCTAACAAGTTAAAAACTATAAAAGAAATAATCCAACTAACAATCAGATCAGTGAAAATAATTACCACAAAAGAAAATGTGAAAATAAAAATTACCCATCTTGTTAACATTGCACAAAATGGGTCAACCTTCATTTAGACCTTGGGAGACTCAATGTCATATGCATAAAAGACAATCAAATAGGACATGAAGCAGTCATATGCAAGACCAAAAATCAACAACAAAAAGAAAAAGCTAAGGTTGCTGATCAAGAGAAGGAAGAGAAAGATCAACTCTTTGTGGCCACGTGTTTTGTAAGCAGTGAAAAGAGCGAGAACTGATTTTATACCAATTATATGACTACTAACAAAATTTTTCATAAATTTAAAGCCAACAACAAAATTTGTTAAGTGTTGGATAATTAATTTGAAGAAGCTTCAAAGTTATTTACTTTTTTTTATTAGAAATATAACTCGTCAGGATGTTTTTAAAATAAAAATGAAAGGAATTCTTTTTTTTCTCTAGATCTCCTAAAAGAGGAGCAAGTTGCATTTTCAATAAAAAAATATTATAAAAGTTTGGCACAAGAGTTTCGGACATTATCACAACTGCTGTAAATGAAGTTCAAGAACATGGGAGTTGACCTTCCAAAACTGATGATCACATAAATCTTGTTTATTTGAAAAGCGAAAAATGAAGTTTTTTTTTTAAAAAGTTAGTAAATAAAATCACTTGTAAGCTTTAATTAGTCCACAAAAATATGTCTAAGCCTAAAAAACCTTTTTTATTATCAGATAATTGATATTATGTTGTCTTTATTAATGTTTTCACAAGAATGTGTTAAATTTTTTTTCTTATGATTTTATTACGACATGTTGAATTTTTTCTTCCTAAAATATAAGTTAGAAGTGGTTGGTGCTTCTTTGTATATTGTGTGATGCACTGGTTACAGTATAGCTGCAGATGTTTTCCTATTTGATAATTTTCTAATTTGTCTATGTTGTCTAATAATAATTTTAATACATACATATAGAGATAAGCATCAATACAAAAATAAAAATGGGTAAAGACAAAAGAGAAAAAAAAGAGTACTTTGAAATAAAAATAAAAGATTCATTATCCATAAAAAGATGAACGTAAATTGTTATTAATATGATTTGTATCTTGGGTTGAATTGAAACGTTACCTTTTTTATATGAGTTTTGTGATTTTGATAGTTTGATTATTTCCGTAAATTTTGTTAAATATTTTTAGCATGATTCATCCTTAGTTTTATTCTTGTGAGTCCTTTTAATTTTTTTTTTGCATTTATATGTTAAAAGTTTTTCAGTATCCTAATTTATTTACTTTAATAAGGTTCTTTAATTTTAATAATTTTAGTTTCTCTTTAAAAACTAGAAAATATTTCACTAAGGTTCTTTAATTTTAATAATTTTAGTTTCTCTTTAAAAACTAGAAAATATTTCACTACAAGAAAAAACTAGTTAGAGACCAATATTTAGCTACCAAATAAAATGGTTGCTAATTGTGACCAAAATAGTCATCAAATTAAATTTTGGTTGCTATAACTATAAAATAGAATTAATTATTGAATTTAGTGACCAATTAAGTCAAATAATTGGTACCTAACATTAGATACCAAAGTTTCAATGACTTATGCTATTAGATTCTAAATTGATATCTAATTAAGTTAGAGACTAATTTAGAATCTAATGACATAGGTCACTAAAACCTTGGTAGCTAATGTATCAATTATTTGACTTAATTTGTTACTAAATTCAATCATTACTTCTATTTTGTAGTTATTTAGCAACCAAAATCTAATTTGATGACTATTTTAGTCACAATTAGTAACCATTTCATTTGGTCACTAAAAATTGGTCTCTAAATAACCTTTTTCTTATACTGTTTTATCTTGAAAGTGTAGTCATTTTCAAATATTTTTAATAAGATTCTTTAATTTTAATAATTTTAGTTTCTTTCTAAAAACTATAAAATGTTTTATTGTGAAAGTGTTATCATTTTCAAATATTTTTATAACTGTTTTCTTGGTTAACTTCTCATTGACTTGAACATATGCTTTCTTGAATTGAAAGTTAAAATAATTTATCAATTTTTTTAACATTTGAGTGAAAAATAATAATTTATTAAATTTCATACTATTTTAAAAATAACTGAGAAGATTGTAGAGAAACCTTAACTTAAAAAATTGAAATTGATAAATAAAGTTATTAGATTATAAGTATTTAATAGATTTTTTTTTTATAAAAGTAATTGATAAATATTAAAATAATAGAATATGTTTTAGTTTAAAAACTTGCAAAAGAACTTACATTTTTGTTTATTTTATTTGAATCACAAGTCTACTTGTCACAAAGAATAAGGAGCTAGTAATCTTTGATATGATAAATTTATACAATATCTTTCTTTTCTCTTAAAAAATTATCTAAAACTGAATGAGCATATTTTTCAATTAAAATTGTATTTTATTATTTATTTTCTTTAATTTGACAAAGCTTTATAGGTAACTAAATGAACTAATCTGACCAGTTTTGGTTTGTATCTCACCACCAATATGTTAAAAACAAGTTAAAATGATTAGAAATCCTAATCCATTTTATTTAGGGATAGATTAGCAGGTCTAAGTTTCCTCCACCAAGTTTTCTCTCTTCTTTTAGTGATCTAGGTGTGCAATCTAGTAAAAAGATAATGTAAAATATTCATCCTGGGATTTTTATTTCAGGTAAGCTCCTCTTTTTCTTTCGTCTTCTCAAATAAAATTCCGTCATGCAAGGGTAAAGGATTTTGGAGGTTCTTAAGTTAAGCTTGATTTTAGGGTATTTGAAGGTTATAATTTGAATCTTGAGTTTATCAATGATCCTATAGTTTTGTGTTCCATCATCACTTTCAATCTCTATATTTTTTTTAAAAAGCAAAAAATATTTAGGTAAGGAAGGTTGACTTTAATCTAAAATTTTTGAGTTATAAGTGAGTAGTTTGTTTTGTGCTGTTTTGGTGACATTGCATATAATAGGGTGAGAAGTTAAATGATACTATTAAATAATTGGTTAAGTAGAGGAGATTATGCTTTGATTAATGAAATATGGTGTTATATTTTATCTTGAGTAAACTTGAATTTTGTAGACTTTGAATGTGGATGATGTTTTAGAATATGATAATTACAATAGCATGAAAATATGAACATGCTTTGGAGATGTAGGTTTACTATTGAGAGAATGATATTGGTATAACTTAAAAGATATAATTGTGAAAAGATAAAAGCAGTGAGTAAAATTTTATAATAAAAGTAAAATTTGAGTTAATGAGTTTTGGATGATAGTGATAAAGTTTTTAGGACATGTTATATAAATTAGGAAATTCTAGGAGATTCTACTAAGGTGTAAGCAATATTAGAATGGGAATGTCCTAAAACTACATTATTGAGGGAAATAATCTGCTGGTGAGTGAATTAACCATCCTTCCTATGTATTTGGTTGGTAAATTTGGTGTCACACGTGGAATAATTCAGTTGAAGTAAATCACGGTGGACTAATTTCTCGAAAGGCAATTGTTAAATGAGTTATCTTTCATTGATAATAATCCACTGAAAAAAAAATTGGGTAACTTGCTCAAAATTCACCTGAGGGAATAATACCTGCGAATTAATGTTGGTAAATTTTAAAAATTACGATTTTAATATTTAATGTAATTAATTAAAAATTAAAAAAATTATCACATTTACATATTATGTATTTCAAGTAAGTAATAATCATTTTAAATGTAAAAAATAAAAATATATATTTACAAACAAAATTAAGGTTACTAAATAACTATTCACTAAATTTAATATGACATTAAAATTATTATTAATAATTAGTAAGTTTAAAAAATTGTAAAATATATTTTAAATTTTAAAGTAATTAGATTTAAAAGTATTACTATTAATATTATATATATATAACATTTCGTATTTTGTATATGAATTTTATAACAAACTTAAATATAAATATTCATACATTCATCAATATTTTAAAATATACTTCTCTATGTAAGATTTAATAAAAATATCTTTGTATAATTACAAAACAAAATAAAATAAAACTTTTCCATCATCTCACTAAGAAGTCACACCACCTGGTCAATTCCTCTACTCTCGTATAATACACGATCATTAAGATTTAAAAATAAAATAAACACCACACAAAAAGAAGGGTAAGTTAGAGAGTTTTTAAAAAAAATGTATTTTCATAAATTAAATTTTTATCTCAACCAAACTATGACAAATCATATTAACATGTTCATATTGATATGGTCTAATCGGTTCTTTTTCACACCGTAGCACAGTCATATTAACCTATCCATATAATCTAGTCTAATCAATTCTTTTTCACACCGTAGCACGGCATATAAACCTTTTAATTCATATGATCTTGTCTAATTGGTTATCTTTCACACTGCAGTGCAATTAGATGAACATGTTAATCCAAATGATCTGGTTCAATAGGTTCTTTTTCGCACTATAACGTAGTCATATGAACTTATTAATCAATATGATTCGGTCCAATCGTTCTTTTTCACACCGTAAAGCAGTCATATAAACCTCCTTCGACTCTCACCACATGGTAATCTTCATCTATATTATTCCAATCTATCAATAGAGTTAGGATACCTCCTTCTAGACAAATCCACAAACAATACACATCCTAATCAATCTCAATACGGGTATCTCCTTTCCTGAAGATACTATGTCTCAATCACACACCACATCATTCACAAACATTGATACTATATCATCTTGTACATAAACATTCATTCAATTTAATTCAAATTCTTTAAATTCATACTTAAAAAAACAAGTAATTACAATATCTATTAAAAATATTCAAACTAACTTCTCTTACCAAATATCACCATTTTAGACAAATTTTTGTTTCGAACTAACATAAAAAAGAATACAATTAGTTTCCTTTACCTTAATTCACAAAGAGCTCCAAAAACTCAGGATCTCAAAGATAGTCTAACTCAATCTAAGATTCTAATCGAACACTCTTATTCTACTCAACACCAGGAATTTAGGGGTAGCCTCTTATTGTCAATCTGATAACATATGAGATCATAAAATCTAGAGAAAAGACAAAGAACTTTAAAGAGAGATGGTTTTGGAGAGATTGTTGTTTTGTTATAAAAATAAAACACACTGAATAACTGATTTTTCTATTTATTTAAACCTTTTTATATTCAGGTGTTATCTTATTCGACAACAATAGGCAATTCACCGACAAGAACCTGGAACAATTCTTGAGACAACTCGGTTTAAAACATCTGGCGTCAAGCGTGGAACACCCCCAGACGAATGGGCAAGCGGAGGCCGTAAACAAGATCATACTTGGTGAATTAGGAAGAAGCTCGGTCAGATGAAGGGGTTGTGGGCCAAAGAAATACCAGGAATACTGTGGGGGTATCATTGCACCCCCAGTCATCAACCAAAGAGACCCCTACCGACTCACTTACGGGTCGGACACCATGATACCAATGGAATTAAGAGAAACCACATGGAGAAGAATGAACTACCAAGAGCAAGCCAATCACAAGAACCTCCGAGCCAAGTTGGACCTGACATAGGAAGTTCGAGAAGACACCCGAGTTCGCGAGGAAGCCGTCAAGTTAAGAGCAGCACGACGCTACAACACCTGGGTACGGGAACGAAACTTCCAGAGGGGTGACTTAGTATGAAGGAAAGTTATAGAAGCCCGTAGGAATAAACAAGAAGGCAAGTTAGCACCAAATTGGGATGGACCATTCAGGATAATAGATGCCTTCCAAATTGGGTACGGGAACAAAACTTCCAGAGAGGTGACTTAGTATGAAGGAAAGTTGCAGAAGCCCGTAGGAATAAACAAGAAGTCAAGTTAGCACCAAATTGGGATGGACCATTCAGCATACAAGCTTGAGGAACTAGGAGGCGGGTTCATACCGAGGACATGGAATGCTACCCACCTTAAAATGTATTACAACTAATTTTGAGGAACAGGTACGGCGTACTCTTTCCTTGACTTGGATTTTTTTCCTAAGGAGGGTTTTGACAAGCAAGGTTTTAACGAGGCCCGTGCCAGAGTCAATAAAAGTCGAATTATTCTACATTATTTGCTTGTTTATATGTTTTGTAGTACTTAAGCTCGAATTATGCAAACACCTGAACCAAGTATTACAAACTATCAACTAAAGCAAACACTTAAACGACTTCAATATAAAACAACTAAGCTAATGCTTAAGTTAACATACAAGTCGGGCAAACGCTTAAAATACTTCAATATAAAACAATTAAGCTAATTTAAGTCAGGCAAACGCTTAAATGACTTCAATGCAAACAACTAAGTTAATGCTTAAAGTAAGATTCAGGCAAACGCTTAAGTGACTTTCATATAACCTAACCTAATGCTTAAAAGTTAAAGTCAGGAAAACGATTAAGTAATTTCAGCTTAAAACGACTGAGATATACGCCTAAACAACTCTGACTTAAAGACAAAACCAGTAAACACTTGACCAGCCTCAAGATCAAGCAACTAAGCTAATGCTTAGGCTAAACGCCTCAACAACTGGACAAAAACGCTCAGATCACCAACACTGAGTAACATAGGAGAGGAAATTGTTCGTTAAAGACAATTATTCACAACAAAGTGCAAAGACAAAGTGTTAAGAATTATATTAATTAAAAACCAAGAGGACTCAATCATCCATGAGGTTGTCATCAACAATCTTCTTATCAATGTCAAAACGAGTCGGCTCTAGGTTGGGAGAGAACAAAAGGGCTTGCCTCATAGCCTTTATATATCCCTCTTCATAAGCCTCCACGCAATCCCTTTGAAGTTGGATCTTCTCTTCCTCCCAATCTGTCTCTTTGTGCATAAGCTCCTTCTCCCGTTTCTTCCACTGAGCCTCCTTCTGGCCAAGTGTCGCCACCTCCTTCTCCAAATCGGTCATTCGACCCTCGACCTCCTTCAAAGCTCCTTCAACACCGACCAACTCTTCTTGTCAGCGTATCAACTCGGCCTCGTGACGCTTTAACAACCCTAAAAAATGGAAGAGTTGGAGTTCTTTGGCTGCAAAGGCCGAGTCCCTATCCAACTTCTCTTTCAGCAATAGTTAGACTTGCTCCTCTAGATCGGCATTCTTGTTTTGCAAGTCCAACTAGCCTCGAGCAGCTACTCGAAAATGTTGCATGATAGTCAGACACCTTCCCAGCATGACGCCTCTCGCGTCCAGGCAGTCCTCAAGCCTCGTCTTCTCCATCAACTTGGCATCATGGGATAGACGCGGGGTAAGTCCTTGGCCTTTGTGTTAATGTGCCAATTTCATTAAAGACCAGGGATGGTGACGGACAGGTGATCCAGTTTGAGTCTCGGCCCACTCGACCAAGAAGCATAGCTCGACGAGGACGCCTTGGCAGAGACTGCCACGAGCAGTTGAGTCACCAAAGGGGTGGGAGAACTCAGTCGACCTTCAGACGAGGCATCTAAGTGGATCACCTTAAGAACCATAACAACAGGAGTGGGGCCCGAGACAGCACCCACTAGAGGAGTGATGTCAATATTGAGGGGAGAACCAACAGCACCAACAGAGAGGTTGGCATCAAAGGGAGTGGGACCTATATTTATGTCGGCAGAGGAATTGGTCTCATTCTTCTTTTTCTTAGGATTTTGGAAAGAAGCAACCAAATCATGCGGGCTCCCGACTTGGGCTCAGAGCTTCTTGAAGTCAAGTTCTTTGCCCATAATCTCTGCAAGCAAAGCAAACAAGTAAGCATACCAATACAAGAAAGCTTCATACACAAACAATCAATCTATGCCTAAGAATAAGGAAGCAGGATCCTCGGCAAAGGGAATGGTAAGGAGAGCCCTCGTATTTAATGGGTGGGGAAGCTGCCTGGCGAGAGCGTATACTTGGCTCTCGTCTTGAACTTTATGGGTTTTTACCAATACAAAGGAAATCGAGGATGATAGTCGAGATAAAAGAGAAGGTGTTTAGCCGAATCTTGGGAATGACACCTCAGCTTGAAGAACTTATCTTTAAAATGCTACTAGGAAGAATTATACAAGGTGAATAAGGAGCCATCATAGGCGGCACTCAAAGAAACCCATCCAACCAGTTTATCGCATTTAACTTGGTAAAAATACATAAAGACATTTATAGAGGGCTCAAACCCCAACTGGTCACAAAGTATCTCAAAAAGCCCAACTATTCGGATGCAACTAACTTGTTGCTACATTTTTTATTGTCAACATTTGCTCCTTGAAGTCGGTAAGAGGAAAGGTCACGTCCAATTCTTTGAATAAGAAATCATGTACATAGGTGAACTCGTAACTATTAGACTTTGGCTTCATATATACACCCTTTCATCTGACCTACAGTGTGTAGCTACTATAAAGTCGGCAACCGACTCATCACAAACAGGATAAGTGGCGAAAAATCGTTAACCTTTTCCTTGGTGTTATATACAGAAATGAATTTCACCACATCTCCAGAAACCCATGAGTACTCAGGATCAAAAATGGGAACAATTTTATCCTTCCTAGTTCTCTTCGGAGCATTCGAAGGTTTAGGGTTCTGCGATTTCCTCTTGCAAGAAGGGGCAGCTATAACCGCATTAGCGGTAACGGGGTTCTAAGCGGTAGAACTGTCGTCACGAGACTGAGAAGGAGTTCCCTCTGAATCTTCCCCCTCACCAAACAATGACTCTGTACATTCGGAGGATTTCTCCTCCCCAATGGGGGCAACCTCCCTATCTAATATCCTACTAGCACCAGATGAACCAGAAAAAGAAGAGGAAGAAGCCATGTGCGTACCAGCGCGAGCAAGAGATTGATCTCCCAAGAAGCAAAGATAGACAACTCGAGAGTTTTGAATGCAACTGAAATGTAACGTTCGAAAATGAAGAGTCTTAGTTAACGCCCACTTGTTGAGCTCAATGGTCCAAATTGAACCACGCGAGCTAAAGCTATGTGACACCATCTGAAGAGAAGTGGGAAAAAACCCTATCAGTCACATCACATTTTTTTTTTTTGTGCCTCATTTAATGCGACTATGATGGCCCTGCTACCGAGTCCAAAAGGAGTACAACACGAAAAGTTTTAAAAGCTCCATAAAAATGCCTTATCCAAACAGAATGGCAAACCAAGACGAGACCAACTCGCTAGCTACATCCCAACGGGAAACTGAAGACATCTTGGTCATCCATACGGTCCACATGTTAGAATTACGAACTCGGGAGCTGATGTACCTACCCGATTATTAGGCCAGATTCAACCAAATCTATTACGGCCCAGCCCACTATTAATTACCAATTAATAGATTATTACGATTGATCTCAATTTACTCTAAATTCTAATTGACTTCAATCACATTGCATAATGGTAATTCGTGATTCCTAATGTCTAAAATTATGGAGAAATATATAATCTTTAATGACAAAGTCTTATAAATATGACCTATGTCTACTGGAAGTATATCTCTTTCACTATTCTTTTACTCACATACTTTTAAATACCTTTCACACTTTTACTGACTTTGAGCATCGGAGAATCTTCTTTAAGTGAACCCCTTCCCTTCCAGTCAAGTCAGGGAAGAACAAAAATAACTTTTTAAAATAGTAAATATGTATAGTTTCATATTGGAAATTCAGAATTGAGTCATATATATATATATATATATATATATATATATATATATATATATATATATATATATATATATATATATATATATAAAATTTATT
>Ga0099825_1003610_pt1 | contig 20563 bp, 9 predicted proteins | sample SiratroredBW_FD_76838 | JGI IMG/M metagenome (GOLD analysis project Ga0099825, IMG submission 76838) | Root nodule microbial communities of legume samples collected from California, USA - Siratro red BW | ecosystem: Host-associated > Plants > Roots > Nodule | place: USA: California | collected... | reverse complement strand
TGCTAATAAACATCACAAATTGGTTACCTAATGCTTCTATGAAGGATTAATTGAAAGATTTTGAATAACGAAGGAACGGAAGTCGCGAATGGCTTACCTAAACCGGACGAAGGTTCTCTTAACAGGATGGCTAGCTAACAAAACTGCTGAAGGAAGTATTTGGCTCACTAGCACAGCGAGGAGAGCTTTGGACGATGTTTATTAGCAATTAGTAGATGATATTGATGATTATAGTAGTTAATTTGGGATTTGGGGGCTGTCGACGGCAAATTTGAGGATTTTTCGATCTGCTGGGTTGAGAACCGGATGGGGTAGTCCGGTTTGTATTTTGTTTTTAAATGAGAACCGGATGCACCCCCCATCCGGTTCACAATTTCAAAAAATTAAACCGGATAGTCTGGTCATCTGGTTGGGAAGGGAAGGGGTTTTATTAAGATAGAGGTATTTATGTAATTTCATGAAGGGCAGTTATGGAATAAAAAAATTATACGGGGGTGCAGGAAGAGGGTATGGAGGTGGAGGAAGAATTTGTCCCAAATTTATTTTGACATGTTCTCAAAGTTAAATTATGAAATTTCAAGAAGTACTGTGATTTGCGCATTGTTTCTTCAAAACTGAGAGTTGGGCCGGACTTCTGAAGTTGCAAGCCTTGAAATATACACATTTTGTTTTGTTACATCTGTAGCTTGTAGCCGAGTGACACTAAAGAATAACTCCAAATGCAAGAGAAAAAATAGCATTTTCTTTTTCTTTACTTTTACTGGGGAAAAAAATCCTTTTATTGTTTATTGTAGTCAGCAAAGTTGCTGTCTAAGAACTAGTTTGTTTGTTTTCACAAAATGTCCTTCTGTATTTTATAACTTTAGTAGTTTTATTGTCTAATTGCTCTCATGCTTGTTTAGCAATTTTAAACATTTGTATGCCAAACATAAACAATATATGTGGACTCGATCAGATAACTTTTGTATAACTGTTAAGGCTTAAGAAGATTGTTAGATTAAACCATTTGTAACTTAAATTGAAGTAGTTAATCGGAAAACGGAAGTTATTCATAAAAGTGTTTATTCGAAAAGGGATTTCCGTGATATTACAGTGAAGGTTATGCTTAGCAACAACCATCAAAGACAACCAAACTCGAACGTAGATGAACCATAATCACCCATAAATTTCAAGTTGAGGTGAAGCATTAAAATATGTACAATCCTTTTTCTCACATCAATTACTTGCCTCAAGCATTTCAATATACATAATATTTGCCTTACATCCATATCAAAACAGGGACAAAAACCAGTTTAAAAGCAAAACAAGAGACGATTATAAACATCGAACTTCCTTATTAGACCACTGAAACCAAGGTGTCAGGGCATTGTTAACTAAAAGCTGTTCATGTGTGACTTGATTCCAGTGATTGGTGCCTGCAGTTGGACGTTTTCATGAATAAAGATGCCGACAACTTTGTTTTATGAATGCAAAGGCAGTTAATCTAACGAACATGAAAACAACGAGGCAAAAACCTAAATTTTCCCTGCATTACCGATTTATCAATCTGAATTTTTATTCATTGTATTCCAGGCTTCTAATTAAACAACTATTTTCAATTCGAATATTTGGTTAAAATGGGACATGCCTAGTAGGGTGAAGACTTTCACAGTCCAGTAAGACAGGAAGAACAATGGTCTATCAATTTCTTCTGTTCATTATTCCATTCTATTCTATAACATATATGTTAAACAAGGGCAAATTTTTTTAACACTCCTAACATGTAATCCTATTTTAATTTTTTACATGGAAGTAAAAGAAAAGTAGCCAGTTAAGAATAATAACACTACAAAGGTAGTAGATATAGGAGTACCAAAAACTTGCTCCAAGGATATACATAACAGTTCATACAGATTTCATCAGTGGGATGTTTAGAAATAAACGTCAAAATGCAGTTAAACTAAAAGTATGAAAATATTTATGCTATAATAATTGAGCTCAATTCTAGCCAGAATGCAGAAAACAATATGCAGCCAAGTTCAATCTGCCCAAAGAATACCAAAGACCAAAACTAACAGGAAACAAAATTGACTACAGCCAGCAAATTATCTGTGACTCTGTACATCAGAAGTGATAAAATACGATGAAAAATTTTGGACTTCGAAAACCTATGGCACCATCAGAGGAGCACAGACCAATACTCAATCCATGTAACACACGCAACACAAAGTAGAGAAAGTTTCAAATGGAGATAGCAAAATAGCATACAACACAATCATTTCATTAATGCACCAAAAGGAAGAAGAGAAGTGTTTTAGGCTTCCTTATGCCCATATACACAAGCATTTCTCACCAAGCATGGCCAAAGAATGCAATCTTCCCAGGCCGTCTTAAATTAAGCGACAATGTTATATGTTATGGTGATTGGTGGATAAATCCAGAAACCGCAGGATACTCTTCATGGGACATGTTTGCAACAGTATTACACTCATAGAAGCTAGGATACAAGCCTTCATCAATAAATACTTTGTCATTAACAAAAAGTTTCCTTGCATAACTGAATTTATGTTTTTAACATCAGTTACAACCTTTACCTTCATAGACCACAATAAAAATCCCCAGACTACTGACACTTTAAATCAAAAGCATTGGCAGACAAGACTCCGAATTCACTATCTACCGATAATAGGTGAAAAGTAACACTTGACATCTACAACCCAGTTTTTCATCTTCAACTTCCTCCAATTCTTTAGTGCCAGCAAAGTACTACACAAATTCACTAGCCCTAACATCACACTAGCAGAGCTAATTCAACCAAAAACCCTCGTAACTGAGCCATGGAAGCAAATCAAAAGACAAACTTTAATAATTTCCCGACTCGCAATAACCCAATTCAGCTTCTACCCTCAATTCCCAACATCCAAAATATCAAATTAAAATCAAAGGGGTCCTTAAAAAACACACTAAAAAAGAATGAAAAACAAAATGAGAGCTTGAAACAGCAAATTGACAGAAGTGAGAAGTGACCTGAAGAGTAGGTAAGGGCACATCATGGGGGAGTATTGTTGTCCTTGTCGTTCTGAGAGGAAGAGGGGTTGTTGGAGTTGAAAGAGGGTATGGGATTTTCTCCCTTGATGATCCAGCCAAGGGCAAAGAAGGCAGTGCCAGCAAGAATGGCAGTGCCCCAAGCGTGAGAGTACCATTTACTGTACTGCCTGATCGCATACCTCCATTGATCCCTCAGAGTGGCAGCATCTGGAATCTCTTTCTCTGGTGGATTGATATGGCTCTTCGGCCCTGAAAACCTTTTCGGTCCATCATCACTGGGAGTGGGAATCCCACCTGAAGAAGCTGAAGAAGGAGAAGGGTAATTCGTTTTGGGTTTATTCTCAGTCATGTGGTGGTGTCACTCGATTCTTCTGCTTTCACTTTCCGCCTCAAAATGTAACTATATCACGACTTTTACATCAAATATAATCTCAACTTCAAACGGTGTATCATTAAAAAATACTTATTTCTGGATTCGTCTCTTCTAAACAATAATTTACTCACCTGGTTTCAAAAGTAAACCACAAAAATTGATATAAAGTGTATGTGTATAATGAATTATTCATTATTTTTATTTTACGATTTGATTAAATTTTCAATCTCTCATTATTGGTGTGATTCGGATTCTAATTTTGTCAGTTGTCATTAGTTTTTTTTTTTTCATTTGTAATCACATTTATTAATTCAATTTTATTCAATATTTAATTAATTTAACACTTTCATTCAAAACTATTAGTACAATTCTATAAAGTATTAATTGCACATGAAATTATTTAAGCCATTTTTACTTTTAAATAGCCAAGTTAATGGTTTGTGCAATAAAAAACTTAAATGTTGCAATATTTGAAACATGAAATAAAACCTCATGATAAATAAAACAAATTTTGAGAGAGAAGATTAAATCATCTGGTACTGAAATTAACTCGTTTTTAAACAAGGTGAGTTCTTGCCACATAAATGTGAGTTTGGTTGAAAGGAATGGTGAAGATGACACTATTGGATTATCCGGTACATGTTGTGTTCTGTCAAAGTTGTCTTTAGTTGATTAGGATCCATAGTTCAGTGATAACAATAATCAAATAGCTGAAAAAAGGAAAGAAGACAGATGTGCTGTATTTGGAAAGTTCAACGTTGAATATCATACTTCAATACTTACATTCATTCAAATATTACTGCAATTCACAATTCACAAATATTTTACATGACAAGAACAGTGATATCAATATCAATACAACCTTCCAATAATCAATTTAAAAATTCAACTTGAACCTTCATTTTCTACAAAGAGCAAGTTTTTGTAAAGCACCAGCCTATATAAGGATTCGAGTACAAAATTGACACAGCAGATCTCAGGCATGGGATCTGAAGAGAGGAAAAAATTACAAAAGAAAAATATAGCGAAGCCTATTGGGGTTCTACCCTTGTTGATGGAAACATTCCACTATAGCTAAAATCTTCTTCCCTGTAGGGATGTTTGGCATTTGCTCCACCTGCTTCCTCATAAGTTTCTGATGTTGTAGCTGATTCAGAATTGGGGTTCAATCCAACAAGCTCGATTATGCTCTCAATCTCTTTTACAACCTCAGCCATTGTAGGCCTCTCAGCTGCATATTCTTTGACACACCTCATTGCCAACGTCACAAACTTTTCTAAACCTTTTGGTCTTGTTTTCATCATAGTTGGATCTAGAATGGAATGAAGGTTATATAAATCTTTTGACGTGTCCATTACCCTCATTACTTCTCTTACAATATACTTTCCTTGCTCTATCGGCCTTCTTGCTGTTACTAGTTCCAGCATTACCACTCCAAAGCTATATACATCACTCTTTTCAGTTAACTGCTGGGTCATGTAATATTCAGGATCCAAGTATCCCTGAGAGAATAAAAAGGAAATAAGTTTACATCAATATACCTCTGGTAAATTTCAAGTTTAAAGCTAACTCTTGGCAAATTATTGATTCGATTTCTGATTTTCTGAAAAGTTACATTCTCTAAACAGTGTTAAGTTTGTTTATTTTCTAAGCATTATGCCAATCACACTTTATAAAAAGGCATCATCAACCTAAGAACACAAGGGAGGTGAAGGATATGTTAAAAAGGCATGTTTATGACTGTGTTGTACCTAAGCTTTTTGCTGACATTTACAAGTGTGTCGAAAACTTGTTTATTTTATTTCCCTGAGAAATTGTTTAGATTGTGTGGATATAAAGCAACGGCTGATTTTATGACTGAAATTTTAAAGGTGGATGTTGGACATCCACATCAACCAAAAGACACGACCAAAATAAAATAAAAAAGTGGAAACAATTTCTAAAACTTGTTTTTTGGAATTGAGTTAGGTTCAAAACCAAATTATAAGAGTGGAGAAGCTTTCAAACTATAAAAAGTTTCGAAACAGATAAATTTATTATCTATTCTAAGCAAAGATGTGTGCTGCTTCACAAAGTAAGTCAAAGCATTCTATACAAACCATTGTCCCTTTGACTTGAGTAGTGACATGGCCCCTTTCACTATCGACAAGAAGTTTGGAGAGACCAAAATCAGCAACTTTTGCATTGAGGTGATGATCAAGTAAGATATTGCTAGATTTGATGTCCCTGTGTATGATTGGTGGGTTAGCAAGTTCATGAAGATAGGCCAGACCCCTGGCTGCACCTAATGATACTTTAAGCCTCCTTATCCAATCCATCCAGATCCCAGACGTTCCTATATTGGTACAGTCAAATGAAGAAAATTAATAAAATAACGTGACAGGCAACTTGTTGGACTTTGCCTTAATTGAATTTTTTAATTGGTTATTATAACAGTAAGTTCGTGGTAACAAAAGCCTAAATTCTGAAGACGTAAATATTTGCAGTCCAGCAGAAGGTAACGCAGCAAATGCTTATCAGAGTCTCCGTGACACTGATTTCTAGTCTTCAAATTGGATTAAGTTCATTGTTATTAATATCTAAGTGTGTGTTAAAATCAGGATCTACGAATGATTTCTTAGTGATCTGGTAAATTGATACTGGTTAGATGAGGCTTATAATTGACAACCGAATGTTAAATAATATTGGCATTAAGACCAATTGTGGTGATTCACAATGAAATGGGCAAATGAGTGGTCTATTTCTTACTAGTCAAGGAATGAAATATAAATTAACGGATGAAAATTTCTAGTCACTCCATCCCCATTATACATTTGAGTCTGATACAGATACAGTACGGTACATACGAAGTAGTGAAGGAATTGAAAGTACCTGAGAGACTATCCATTAAAGTGCCATTTGGAATGTACTCATACACCAGCATTTGTTCACCCTTCTCAAAACAAAAACCAACAAGACTAACGAGATTCTTATGATGGACCCTTGATAGAAGTTCAATCTCGGTTTTAAACTCAACAGCCCCCTGCATAGATTCTTTTGCAGCCCGTTTGATAGCAACCAACTCTCCAGACGGAAGAGTTCCTTGGTAAACCTTAAGAAAGTGAACTAATTAGATCTTGCAGATAAGTAAACAAGAAGATAACTATTTGGGAAAATGCTTGGTTATTTCTGACACTAGAGTGAAAATATGAGAATTTCTTTCAGGAACATCAAAGGAATAGCCCAATAGGGTGTTTTTAAATAAAAAAATAAAAAGGATGTCACAAGATGCCATTAGCAAAAACCTGTCCATAGCCTCCAGACCCAATAGTATTGGTTTCTGAGAAGTTGTTGGTGTATTTCCTTAGGTCATCAAAAGAAAACCATCGTCCTCCTTTCAACTGAGGAGCAGTGCCACTATTCTTATTCTGTTCCCAATTGGCTGCATTTATAATGACATTGAATCAATAAAAGACTACTTGAGAAGTCCTTGCAAGGAACAAAATTCAGCCAAGGCTGCAGCAATCACTTCTTACCAAAAGGGTTCAACCCTGCAGATCTTTCTGCTCTTCTTTTCTGGCGAATGGCATACATCCCTGCAAGGGATGCTAGTACAACAAAGACCACGACAGCAACTACAGCACCAACTATAACCCCGGTATGTGATGACTTTGATCCTTTTGGTTCACCTAGTTGACATAAAGAATGAGAGTTACGGGGGAGAAAGGGCAGTGTAAAATAAAACTGACAAATAGTCCATATTTCTAGTTCATAATGAGATACAAAACCTCACCTCCTAAGTAATCATAATTAGCACCCTGGAAGACGTAAGGGGAGAAGAACTCCGGAGGTTTGTAAATTTGGTTGCTAAGCAGAAAAGCAATAGTTAAAACTCCAGTTGCATTGAAACGATCGGTTTGCGAAGGGAAGACTTGCAGAGTCAACTCAAAGTTATCAGAAGTAGAATTTCTCATGGGGTTACTAAGAGCAACTGAATCCACTGGAATGCTTTGGTTTCGGAAAGTATCCATCAGAGACTGCTCAAGCTCCCTATAGTAACTTGCGTCACTGAAGTTTGAGAAACTAAGAGCTCTCGATATAAGAAGTCCAGTATAGGGAAATGCACATTTGCAATTTGGGCTGGCAATCTGATCAGAACTGCAAGGTGGAGGAGAACAATTATTTGATGGTGTTGAATACGATGTGGGATTTGGTGCTGGTTGTTGGCAGTAACTCTTTTCAGAAGCTCCACTTTCACGACAAATTGGGTTGTTAGCTAGTCTGCAAAAACATAAGATAGCTGCCTCAGTTTTGAATCCATGCAATGCAAATGGCAGAACACTTTTTTTCATAGAGAAAAAAAATATATCATAAATAATGAGGCTTGCCTTATTTGGAAACTTGGTAGATTGTTTTGCGGGTCAATCTCTGTTATTTCATTATCCTCCAAATTTATTACTTGCAGACTTTGGCTGTAGCCACTAAGATTTAGTGCGCCACCGAGCTGGTTCTGCTCAAGCATCCTGTTACCATATTTCAATAATCATAATCGTTATTCGTTTTATTCATAGCTAAAATGAAATCCTGTTTCCATTTTTTTTTCCACAACAATGAGTATCTTATTGAAGAAGTAATGTTATTCGAAAGAATCGGAGACAGGTAATGTGGGAAGAAAGGAACTACATACACTGTTGTCAGTGCCGGCAGACTTGTAACCCATGAAGGAATATTAGAGGCATTGAAAGCATTGTCGCTTATGTCCCTGCAGATAGTTTTCCATGAAAGACGCAAAGTGAAAAATCATGTGTTGCATGCTGTTGTATAATTTGAGTGGAGAGAAAATATTGCTATTGACATTTCTTTTAGGCAGCATGAATAAATTTTACACACTGACTAAACTTTAGTTGAAATCAATAGAATAAAAGTGCACTATTTTATACTTACACGTAGGTGAGGCTATTCATTCCGGTAAAATCTGGCAGAGTGCCATTGAGCTTATTGTGAGATAAATAGCTGCAAAAATAAAGTCCATGCCTCGCCTTAGCAAAGTTGATTCTTTAGGAAAACTGAGACATTTTTTGCATATAGATATGAAGTTTAATAGGGCATGTTTCTTTTATTTTCTTACATCTCACTTAGTTTTCCGAGTTTGCTTAGGTTTGCTGGCACTCCCCCTGTTAATCCATTCTTATCTAAGCGCCTGTGGTCCAAAGAAAATATTAAATATAAAGCAAAGCCAAAGTGAAATTCAGAAATAGAATAATTTTGTGAACGTAGCCACTGGACACTGTCTACAATATACTTACAGAACTTCCAGTGTCCCCACAGAACTAATGGATCTAGGAATTCCACCCTCTAGTTGATTGTGGTCAAATAGCCTGGAAAAAAGAGTACAAGGGGTGATTAAGAGTCCATTTGGTTTATAACCATAGTCAATATTTCATGACACATTTTAATATATAATACGTGCCTGAAATTAATTTGAATAGCTATCTCAGTGAAATTTAATGATCCAAAAATTAATTATACCAAAATTATAGACACTAAATCATCTTAAGAAAAAATATCCTTTTATTCACTTTGTTGAGACATTAGGACACTTAACTCTCCATGCCATTATATAGATGTAAAATTCCAAATTGTACAAGATGTGATGAAGCTTACACGTGTTCTAGAATCATACTGGAGTTAAAAAGTTTTTCTGGTATTGTACCAGAGAGCTTGTTGCTCCCCATATGACTGCAATCAGTGAACATAATGTTAGGTCGTTCAGGGAACTGGAAAATATCCAATCACGTTATGTTTTGATATCTAGTGAAAATTAACAGTGAGAATTGACATACAAGTGTTGTGCCTTAAGGAGCAGGTCAAGGCCTGGTCCTTGGTTATCAGAGACAGGAATGGTCCCTTCAAGTTCGTTTTCAGCAAGATCAAGCCAATTGATATTTGATAGATTACCAAGAGAGCGTGGTATAGTTCCACTGAACTTGTTAGAGTTCAAAGCTCTGCATGAAAAAAACACATAATTTATCATGATTTAGTCCATTAAAGTAACATTAAGCTTCGAGATTAACTTAGATAATTTTAGGAAGTGAACATAAGATGTTCAGACCTAGCATAAGGTGCTCCATATCTTAAGATGAAGCATCATATTTTGATACATTCGAATAAGTTGAACTCTAATATAAGTAAACCTTCTCATAAAGGAATTAGCATAATTGTTAAGATGAAATCCTTACAGAAAGGTCAGCTGCGTTAAAGATCCTATTGAATCCGGAATAGGACCAGAGAAACCACAACCAACCAATGATCTGAAGAACAATTAAAAAGGAAGAGTTAAAAAAGAATCCTAAATTTTGTAAGGGAAAATTTCAGTTTGTACTAAAATCATTTGATAGAAAATAAACTGCCTAGCTTACAGGGATTTTAGCTTTTTCATATTCCCAATTTCTCCTGGAATTGTTCCTGTCAAACCCGTGTTGTAAGAAAGATCCCTACATGAACAGAAACAACATATTATTAAGTGAGCTTCCACTGAGAATTGCATAGCATACGCAGAAAGCTTACTCAAAATAAAATGTCCTTTTGAGTGGTTATTCTGTAGAGGAATTTTGTTCAGAGAATGATTTTGCAAAGTTTCATACACCAAAATTCAAAACACGGTTAAGGAGTGTCAAATCAGGACAAGGCTCTTCTCAGGTATATGAATCATTTAGTGGATTGATTAAGATTATAATCTATCTTTGTATTAAATTATTGGTGTATACTATATACTTTTTCACTTTAGATATAAGTCTAAGAATTTAAGTTTGAATCTAATTCAGTTCCAGAAAACTAGTTTTTGTAAAATGAGAATTGTATTTCAATTTTACTATAGTGAAGTATCCAACAATAAGTTCAGTTTAGAAGAATCTTATCCAACAAATCACCCCCAGTTCAGAAACACAGGCATCTGGGGTTAGAATAAAAGTATCAGTTTAATGGCTGTTCAACTTATATAAGAAGTACGCACAGAGTATCTAGTTCAGATAAAGACTCAATTGCTGAAGACAGTTGGCCCTTCAAATTCAAGTTTGGAAGTCTCCTGAAAATAATAGCAATCAATTCAGATATATTTTATTTTAAAAGAATAGAATCTATGAACAAGCTTTCATATGAATTTGGAGAAGCTAAAGAAACTAAGAACTAACAATTGGGTAATTCTTGTATTGCTGCAACGAATTCCATCCCAGCTACTGCAAGGATCTGTACCCACCCAACTTTGTGGCTTGTTACTCCAGGATTGTGTTAGGGAATTTAGGCCAGAATCTACAGCCATACCATTTACATGAAAAATTGTCAAAAAGAAATTGAATTTTAAAACTAAACTACATAAATTCCTACTGCTCTAATCTATCTCCTCTCTCAGTGATTGCACATGTCTCTAGACCACAAATTATCATGAAAAGTGAAAAGTATATAAAGCAACCTTTGTAGTCAATTCATTCTCCTGCTTTAGAATTAAATGAATTAATCACAAGGAAATGTTTTTAATTTTAACACATAAGGCAAACAATTTTTTTCTTACACCACACTCAGATTGACAGAAGACAGAAGATAACATAATATGTGAATTATCTTGAATTATACTATTCCTTCAGTAAATTCTTTCAACAACATTTTACAATTAATTTTTCTCCTCTCCATCTCAACCATCCATCTTAATTCACGTTTGGTTGGAAAAAAAAATTGTACAGCCTTGTTCTACAATTTAATTTCTCTATTTTCTGTGTCCACTGTATTTTGTGATGTGCTCTTGCATAGAACTGAGGTACTCAAAAGTTACAAAGTTTTTAGAGTTTAGGCACTTCTCGGCCTATGCAAGAACACCCCCCAAAAAAGTTGGAACATATTCCTCACTTTTTTCATGAGATGTGAAGGAACATATGTACAAGAAACTGTTAAATATCCATCAAACATCAAAGATAGAGCAAAAAAAAAAAAGTAGAATTGAACATACAATCTCGACTGTCTGTCTGTGATGCAACAAGCAGAACTTGGAAAAGAAGCAGCTGAAGAAGAATCACTTTATGTTGTTGGTCCATTACTCAATGTTTCTATTTCAGAAATGAAATAATGAAACTTTTGATGGAACAAATGATGACCAAATAACCAAAGAGGATCAATCTATAGAAATCATCGTTTAGTAAGAAAGCAAAGTCTTGATAGAATGACAATACTGAATCAACAAACGATGGTAGACCAAACGCGGCCTTGGCAAGGCTAAGATTAACTAATACATTTTACTTAGTCAATGACTTTTTGCATTCATTTTCTCAAAAACGGGATTAAGTCCCAAAACATAGAAATAAAATATTGTCACACGGTGGCCACCAACTATGAACTATTCTAAACAAATGGCTTTTAAGAGATTCAAAGATTAAATTTGGACAGCACTTAAGCAGCTTCCGATCTTGATTCTAATGCTGAAACATAGGTTTCTGATTTTTACATGTAGTTTTTACTCCACAAAAATAACCAACAAATTCTAATGCTGAAACATAGGTTTCTGATTTTTACGACAAAACAAAAGTTAATGTTTTTAAAGTATTACAGCTGTTCCATAGTCTCACAGCTTAGCAGAAAAATAAAAGGGTGCTATTTCTTATGTACACTTAGAGATTGTATAATCAAACAAATGGGAAAACAATGTTACAAAAAATTACATAGATTGGGACAAGATTGTTTGACGTCAAGTTTTAGATATACATTTATGTTAAAGATTGAAAATAAAAGTTGTATTATATATAATAGTTATCCAAACTAAAGGAATCCTTCCCTTGGAGCTTTTGTGGAGATGATTTTTAGATGCAAAATCGAATAGTAAAATATGTACAGTCATCCAACTTGGAAAGTTTCTAAAAATCTTATAAAAACCATTTTGTCAAATTGTCATGCCTACTACCAAGTTGATTTTTTTTATATATATTATTTTTCTCCCATTCACAATGAAGTGTGACAAATTAACACAATATCTCATGTTCATGTAACCGAATTAAATTAAATTTAGAAAACAAAAGTTCCCATTCATGGAAGAAAGTGGGAAAGTTGACTTTTGTGAGGTTTTCTTATTGGTTAGTTATGGAAAGAGACAGGGTGTAATAGGAGAAAAAAAAGGGTATTGGATGGAGCATTTGTGTTATTAGTGGTTGTGTTGTTTGAACTCTGATATAATTAATTTTACAAGTTGTTATGTTTAATTTTGATGTTAACTTCAAAACTTGTTGGGAAAGGAGGCGGTCAAACCTTTTAACCTACTTTTTCAAACCTCTTCTCGTTTTTTTGTTTTCTCTTGTACAAAACCACTTGTATTCTATTTTTAACTCTAAATATTTTGAATAGCTTCTTCTCTAAATTTACTAAATAAATTCTACAAGTTGCTTCACACATCTAATTCCAATTTTTTTAACTTAAAAATGTTAACTCGTTTTTTTTATCTTTTTTAAAAACGTGAAAAATTATAGTAACTAGATTTCTATTTTTGGGCATTATTCCTCCAATGATAAGATTATTTGTCTTTAATTTTGTGGGGAGTCTTATTTGAGTTTATGGATCATATATAATAAATTCTTATATAATTAAAACTTAAATAATAAATAATTACTTTAAATATATGAAGTATATATTATATAATTAAAATTTATAATAAATAAATATATCATTTATGAAGAGATTAAATTTTTAGATCTTAGATGGAAACACCCAACACATCATTCTAAAAGTTTACAACTAATAAATAAAATTAAAATTTATTTTCGCGCGTTATATTAGTATCACATAATTTCCAATTGACACTAAATTAAGCATTAAACTATACTCACTCATCGTATAAATTATAAAGATAAAAAAAAAATTATTTTCATAAATAAATAATGAAATTTTAATGTTTCATTATATCACTTTCATTCCGCTTCATTCTTTAATCCTATTAAACCGAATAAATCGTGAGAGTGCATATCTTTAAATATTTATATTTTATTTTTCTATTTTTTCTTCACCTCCTTTCTCAAGCTCTCTCTGATAAATTATCTAAATTATATATAGGGACCCGTGTGAAGCCTTACGAATTGTTCTTATTCTTTTTATTTATTTTTTATTTTGGAACGATTTTGATTTATTCGTACAGTTTTTTCCCATGTTTACTTATGTATTCTGTTGATTTCTCAGAGATGTTTTTTTCGTTTCTAATAAATCTATTTTTGTCAAACACATGGACTAAGTAATTTATATAGCGTAAACATTATGTTTATTCGAATCACAATTGACCACGTGAACACATGCTATAAGATTTTTTAATATATTGCTGTTTATTCAAATTTCCGAATCACAATTGACCATCTGTAAAAATGTAACTATTATTGAATTTGATGGATATGTATACATCAATATCATTATTTTGTTGGTATCCATTATTTGTTAAATTTGACTTAATTTATATTAATAAAAATGTTATTAGTAATTTTTATGAAAAATATCACGAGAGGATATTGTAAACAATTTTAAATTTAATTAAAATATACGAATGATATAAATATTTTTTTACCCATTTATTTGATAATAAATTATTGAAATAATTAATTTTTCTGCTTTGGTTGTGTACGGTAAGATAAAAATCACGATGACCTAATTAATTATATTATAACTTCTTAAGAATATCAAGAAGTAACTCTAGAAATATGAAAATATGGAAAACGAACTAAAATTGGTAAAATTAAGATATATGAAACACTTTGTTTAAGGGATTTTGTAAAGCACTGATGCTAATTGTTAATAAACATATTCCATATTCATATTTTAATATTACCAGTTTTAGTTATGTTTAGATTAGAATATCGTTTTATATTTCTATAATTTTTTTTATTTAATTGACGTTTTTTTCAGAAGTATTATTTAGTGTTATTTTTCCAAACAACTTTTTTCAATGATAGTATGTTTAATATATCATATTCTGGTCTTTTATATTTACTATAATTTTAAAATCGGATTCTACCATTCTATATCTATTTATTATACTTGTAATATTTTATTACAATTATGATATAATAAAAACTGGCAATATTAAAATATGAAGGTCTTTGTTTGACGACATACCTTTCAAATTAGGTCAAGAAAGAAAATAAAGGCATTTGATAAAGCGAAATTAGGTAAACTTCATTTTAGTTCTATTTTATTTTGTCTTCTTCTGAATAACCCATAAATGTTGTCACTTATTCGCTTTTCAATAATAGAGAAAAAAAAAATGTACGTATGGCAAACACAAATGATATAAGGCGAAACTAATCTACTTTTATCTACTTTTATATATATAGAAGATGAGTGTTTTATTGACATAAAAAAATACTTAAGATAGAAATGACAGCATATAAGTGATCGCAAAGCTATATTTTATATAATTTTTTTTACATTGAGTAACCTAGTGTTTCTTTTTATTGGATTACCTAAGTGGTATAGTATCAATATCGATGATTAGGGGCACATGAGTGGATTAAGAGCAAAACGTAAAAAACTTAGTACAATTCAGTTGCCAAAAGATTATGCAGCACGCTCAAAGAGGACTTGCTGTCAGAGACATCATTTTAATGAAACAATCAGCTAAGATTATGATTCCAACAGACTGCAAATCTGTTAAAAAGTATTTTGTTATTAATTAATAGTCCATCGTCATCATCAATAGCAGCTAGCTATGCATTGAATAGAAGACAACCATGTGACTATTTGCTTCCAAATTTCCCATACATGCCGGCCTTGGTTCTTATTACCGGCCAGCATCGCTTCTGTTTCATTGGTGTTCTTTGATTTTCAATAATGAACGCACACAACAATACATTAATACCACATTTTTAAAGTGGCATGTATTTGTCGAACAAATGGCAGTTTCTTCACTGCACGAAGATAAATATTTAATTGAATTGTAATGAGTACGGTCCCAGCCAATATCACAACCAGTTCAGTCAATCATCATATCACTCAGGCAGATTAAACGTTTGGTAAGTCAAAATGTCTGAGATATCCAAAAAGTCGATGACAATGTTAAGCTGCTTAGAATTTTCGAAAAAGAAACTCGTGCATCCATAAAGTACACAACATATTTATCATTAAAGAAAAACGATGTCTTGTAATTACAATTTAACAAATAAATGCCTGGTAATTACAATTTTAACAAGCGATGTAAAAATGCTCTTCCAAATACCTTTTACAAATTCCTTTTGCAGATGGCATATGAAATGTGTTTCGGGAGAAACAAGCAAACAATAAAGTGAGAAGAAACGTACCGGACAAGCAATTTATGAATTTAAGGTGATCCAAATCAGATACTTTGTTAGTCTAAAAGGAAAAATAATACAAAGAATCGGTAACAATGGCTGATAACGTGTTTGTAGTTGGTGATGAAAGAAAGGTGAATTGCAGAAGAAGAGTAACGTAGCTTGAGTTGGGTGTACTTGTCATAGAGCTTCGTCTACAGAACCGAGTTAATTTGAATTTGAAGTTTGGAACATTGTAATCCCACGATACGAAAGAACCATAAGAGGTTTAAATGCACCTCCATGAGTTCGTCCTGCACCTATGTTTTTCTAAAATGTCTAAAATACCCTTTCCGTATTCGACATGTTTTTAACGAACTCGTACGTCGAACGTTCAAGTTAAAACAACGGTATTACTTGATTGAGAATGTAAATGGTGGTTATTAGTTTATTACAAGTTATCCACAAATTCATTGCATAATATGATGTTCATCTTTCATTATTTTACTTCCAAAATAATTTTCAAGTGAAATATTAAATAATTTAAAGTGTAACAGAAAGAAAGTCTTATATTATTATACAGCAATCTTATTAAAATGATAGTAAAATTTTCAAATATGAAGAAAATTATTAAAATTATAATACATAAAAAATACTAGATTATGATATATTATTAAAAATATTATCATTGTAAAAAAAATATCATAAAAACAGTAGTAAATAATACTTCAGCAATAAATAATGTCATTGTAAAAGAATATTTGAAAAATAATAACTCTCGTTACGAAAACAAGTTATTAAAATTGTAACAGCTAAATGTTAGTTGGATAGTATTTTCGTACGCAAAGTGGTAAAGAAGCCGAAGCAATGATAATTGATGAATAATAAGGTAGATGTTCGAATTAACAAATCACCTTAGATTGAGGAGAAGGTTGTTCATTACTTCGTGTGCTCCTTTATGGTATTCTCCCATATTTGCATGACCGTACCATTTCAAGCAAGCAAATCATTTGGTGTCGCAAAATAAATAATGTTACGAAATGTGTTTGGCAAAAAAACTAATGAGTGGGTGGGAAACGTTGATTTAATATGAATAAACAGTTTATGGCCCTTTTTTTTTTTTCCAAATGTTTCCAAATATTAACTTAATTTGCATCAGAGAAGGATAGACATATCCTTACAAAAAATTGCTTAAACTGACCGTGCAAATTAGCGTTGCCATTCTTTTTATTTAAAAGTCCATTTTAGTTGGCAGCTCAAAATTGTAAAGAACAAAAGAGAGGACCTTAAATGATGGCTTTTTGAGGGCGAGGTCTGTGTGTGATCGAAGAAAAGCTCAAGTGTTGTAATATAAAATAGTTAGGACTAAAAAAAGGAAACAAAAAGGTAATTAACTCAGCTGTGATTCGGTAATTTAAAAAAAGTGTTTATATGTATAATCACGAGTTTAAACCACAGAATAAGAAAATAATTGCATTACATGACCAGACTGGTATGGTAATAGCACAATATAAAGGTAAATGGACATAATTTGAAGTGTAGCAAGAGCACATATTCCTCCTACTAATTGGAGTAAAGTTGGCGACATAACATTCTCTAGGATATTCACTTGCGCGCTTCAGCCTTCTTCTGCTCTTTAGCTGAAACAAATTTACTTATTAGTTTCAAGCTTTTGGATATCGAAATAGAGTTAGCAGAAGAAAATGTATTTAGAGACGTAAGAGCTAACCAGCTTTCTCTTCTTCTCTCTTTTTAGCAGCCTCTGCCCTTTGCTGACGTATAAGAGCTAAACGTTCTACAAGACAGACAAACTAAACATTAATCATTGCGAAACAATATAGTACCACTTCAACCTGCAAATCATATTTTATTTTACAGAACTCATACAGCTTAGACAACTTACCATATCAATCAATAGTTTACATATGTAATAATAATACCAACAATCAAAGACAAGGCATTAAAGAGAAAAGGACGAACGAAACTTAAAAGCACATTATTACAGAAACTATTTCAAATGCTACTGGTACCTAAATCTTTCCTTGCTTGTTCTGTTTTCCCTTGCTCTTGCAGCCTCATGTAGCGCTCATGGGCTCTCTGTTTCTCTAGCTCCTCTCTGCAAACATATGGTAAATTTAAATATGTTAAGAAAAAATGTTTTAGAAGTTTCACTTTCAAAATTCCCACAAAGATAGGAATTGAAACAACTAGACGTAAGAATGTTCTGCACCCTCTTTAACAACAAGCAAGCACTCTTTGTAAGTGCATTATTCCGTGTTTTCTTTCTTGTTTGTGTTTGATTTTAAGGGAAGCATTTACTCTGCTCTCTCAGTGTGTTGAGCTTTCAGTTCAGGCTCATCACTATTCTGTTTCTTATCAACTATATCCGTGAAATACTATGTTCGCTATTATCTCTTATTTCACTTGGGGTGGTGGCTTAGGGAGGTTATCTATTGGAGTGTTCGTCTTGTGGCTCTATGTCATAATAAGTTTAGCTTATATATTGTCAGTTGATGACCAATCAGTCAAAACCTTGTCCATTTTCAATTTAACTCTAACTATATGTAGGTTTTGATTTATAGGTTACTTTTCAAATGCTAGGTAGGATCTCATTTTGAGAACTCGCCCTGCCCAATTTAAACAACAAGCAAATGAAAAAGTAGCTAACCTTTCACGCCTTGAAAGTTCTGTTGTTTTTCCAACCTGCATCCACAAGAAAATAGCATTATTCTTCCAACCTCTATAAAGATGTCTATATGATGACTGAAAATGGGAAGCTGAACTCACATCAACATCTCTAGCTGTCACACTCTTTGGCTTTACCAAGTTAGGATTTTCAATCTCAATAATCCCTTGAGTTCCTTTTTTCTTCTGCATGCGTTACATGTCAACGAAGTAAACTTACTTAGGATGGGGGAAAATCATATAAAGAAACAAATCCTTTTCTAAAAAAATTAAAAATTCAATCCATCTATATTAGTAATTGCTGCAAAATACTAACTGAAGTTTCTTCTTCGGATTCTTCTCCAGATTCATCCCCAGATGCTTCCTCGGATTCTTCCTCTACGTGTTCAGCTTCTTTCTAATAAGTTGTAAAGACAATGAAAAAAAGTTATAAAGAATATGGAGAACAAATTAATCCATATCATGCGTATATAAAAATTAATTGTTGCCACAGATACTCTATGAAAAAAAAGACATTAGTGTGCAAGTGATCACATGTGTCTGTCGTATGAGAGAGAGGTGCAAAATAAAGAGGAATGGAGGCAGAAGAAAACCTGCTTAAAGGTTCGAGGACGGTTAGAGGTTCCAGCAACTGCAGTGATCAAAAACAACATTTAAGTTTTTGAAAGTGCTTTTCTAATTCCATCATTACAAAATATCACTTTTCTTTTTCTTTTCTTATGAGGGGTAAGGGGCCAAAAGAGCGATGGCATCAACAAAAATACTTTCAGCATAGTTTCAAAATAAAGGAATTGGCATAGAATTTAAGAAATAGTAAACCCTGCACAAAATATTAGCATACTGGACCATAACTACAACGAAATAACAAGCATTTAATTTCCCAGTATGTGGTAATGTGATTACCTCGTACAAAAAAGAAACTAGAAACAAAAAGCATCTGGCATTTAAGAAATTATTTTACAATCAATCACAAGGTTCAACAAATAAAAATATCAATTTCTTCCTCTGCAAGTATCCTATGTCGAACCTATAAACAGTGTAAAATTCTAGAGCTTTTTAAAATAAATTCCTTTGCGTGTCTGCCCGATGTCTCAGTCCCACATCTACGATTCAAACCTTTTCTTCACAATATCCATTTTACAAAATGTAATGTTAACAAACTCCTAAGAGAAAAAAAAAAATGAAATCCCAAAACAATTCCACAAACATATCTCTAAGTTATAGTCCACAATAAGGAGGGAGACAATGTCCTAATTTGGGGTAGCCCAAATACAAACTCACTGAAACCACACCAAAACGACAATCTAAGCAAATTAAAACGGCAAATAGTACTTATTTTCTCCATTAGCATTCATGAAACAGTTGTTACCGTTCCCTATCCACCCTTAAAAACATACAATTTACCCTGTTCATCTAAGGCTCTGACTCGTGAATATTTACAGCTTTAGTCACTTCAAAGCTTCATGGGGAAAATCAAACAAACAGGCACGGTACTCAACATTTATTAATCCGAATAAATTAACAGTAATAGAAATTCATTTCAAACAAAAACAGATATCCAGAGTCTCCAACCAGGGAGTCTCTCCAGATCTAACAATCCCAACAAATTCCATTTTCACATCAAAACATCCATGCACCACCGTCATCCAATTCTGCACAAAAACAACAACGAAATAGCCCCTAATAGCTCACAAGCATATTTCACAACAAAAAAAAATCAATTTCATCAAGGTGATAAGTTGAGGGAAGAAAACCAAAAGATGCCCACAAAGAAAATGTTATAACAATTGAAGTTTAAAGGCCAAAGACGTAAACTTTCGCAGAAAACGGTAAAAGGGACTCACGCATATCTTCCGGGGTCGAGAACTGGCGGCGACCGGTGGGCTTGCTTTTGTATTTTCCTCTTCCCATCGTCTCGTTCAATTGCACCCACCCTACGCTACAATTTTCGAATCAAATTCTTCTTCCTTCTGCTATATTATGAGATTAAAGTTTGAAAACAACAACAAAAGGGAGATGCACTCTCTTCCCCTTTATTCCAAATTCCAAAAACCCTAGTTAAACTCCACATAAATTATGGAGGATATTATATATATATATATATATATATATATATATATATATAAAAGACAAAAATATAGTCTATTTTTTTTTTTTTTTTTTTTTTTTTTTTTCTTTTTTTTTTTTTTTGTTTTTTTTTTTTTTTTTGTTAATATAT
>Ga0099825_1003608_pt1 | contig 20568 bp, 10 predicted proteins | sample SiratroredBW_FD_76838 | JGI IMG/M metagenome (GOLD analysis project Ga0099825, IMG submission 76838) | Root nodule microbial communities of legume samples collected from California, USA - Siratro red BW | ecosystem: Host-associated > Plants > Roots > Nodule | place: USA: California | collected... | reverse complement strand
TTTATTTTTTAGAATATCTTATAAATTATTTTTTAATATTAATTTTTATATATCCTTGTTTTCGTGTTTTTTTTTTTTTTTCTTTTTTTTTTTTATATATTTTACTCCCTTCGGTCCTTAATATAAGGCATAGTTTAGAAAAAAGTGTTGGTCCTTTTCATAAGGGATTTTATAGTTTCTATTAAACACTAAATTTCTTTTTCTTGTTTGTCCCTTTTAAATATTATGAATGTTTGTTTTTTTATTAATAAATAGCAAGAAAAGAATAAAATTAATTAATAATGAGGGTAAATTTGATACACTGGTACTGTTGTTTTAAAATTTCAACAAAATCTACTGAATTAATTACTTTTGGTATGTTGTGATTATATTAGATGTGTCTTATATTAAGGATAAGAGGGAGTATAATTTATTTCCTTATTTAGTTAGGAGTGATTGCTCGAGGTTTTTTTCATCAAATTACATCTTATTGTAAAACATCACATCTTATTGGAAACATTATTCAAAGTTTCTTTTCTCACTCCTCCCTTGATACCTAATAAATGCCAGCTGTTCTTGAAACTGTGTATTATTAGGAATGTTTTATTTATTCCTGTATCGTATCTTACTATTAGAGAATATTAAATCTCCTCTATTTATTGTATTGATTTTGTCTTTTCAATTTATATAAAACATCCATGCTTTGTAAAAAACACGCTTTTAGCATATTGTCTCTCTTTCCTTTAATTTAACATGGTATCTAGAGCCTTTTCTAAAACCATGTTGGCTTAGTAGACCTAATAGCTCTTGAGATTTTTTTGGCAAACCTTTGTCTCAATTGTATTGATTCCGTCTTTTCAATCTAAATACAACATCCATGCTCTCTCAAAAACACACAATTTTAGTTTAATGTCTCTCTTTCTTATAGTTTAAGATGGTATACCGAGCCTTTTTTATAATCATGTTGGCCTAGTAGATCGCTTGTTTCTTGAAGATTTTTTTGGTGAATCTTTATCTCATGCTTACATGCACAACTCTAGCGCCACCTCATGTGAGTTACTAATGACCATTGTTTGCTTCGACATACATAGTGTTGGGCTTGTATCGTGCCTGTCTATCAAACTAACTATCCTAACGCCAAGGCCAACATAAGCCATCCATCTATGTGCCCTCTTGCACATCTTCTCCCATGTTCCAACCACAACTCCAACCGGTGCATGGCAATGCCTGATGACCGACATCTGAGTTTGTTTGGTGGTTTGATATACTTTTCTCTCCTTAGATTATAGTTTTCCATATTTCAAGGGAAAAAACATGTCTTCCAGCACTACATTAACTTACATAAGTTCTTCCATTTTTTCTAGCCATATAGTTAGTATTGAGAAGATGGATTAGTCTAACTTGGGCTTCTGAAATTAGGTTAGGCTACAAATTCAATCTCACTATAATTGTTGAATCGGTTCCTACCTAGCAACGTGAGTAATGGATAAAGATTGATGTTCAACTATGTAATGCTATTATTAAAATAAAGAAAAGTAAATATAAGATTAATCTCTCTTGTGTAAAATACACACATAGGATTGTTTATTTATAAGTAGAAATAGTAACAGAATAACAAAATATGGGTTAAGCTCATTACATTCAACACTTCTTCTCAAGCTTGTACATATAAATCGTATGTATCGAGCTTGTTACAAATATAATCAATTCTAGGTCCTTGTAAAGATTTAATGAAAATATCTACTAATTGATCATTCGAATTAACAAACTCAGTCTTGATGTCTCCAGATACAATCTTTTCTCGAATGAAATGACAATCAATTTTAATATATTTGATCTTTCATAAAAGACAGGATTTGAGCTAATATGAAGAGTAGTCTGGTTATCACATATGAGTGTCATTTGAGTGACCTTCCCAAATTGCAATTCTTTAAGTAAATGTTTAAGTCAAATAATCTCATAGGTGGCTGAGGCCATAACTCTATATTTTGTTTCACCACTAGATCTTGTCATAACATGTTTCTTGCTCTTCCAAAAGATCAAAATTATCACCAATAAGAACACAATATCTGGAAATGGATCTTCTATCAAATGAAGATCTTGCCTAATCAGCATATGAATAACATACAACTTTAGTATGGTTATTGTGACCATATAGAAAGTCTTTTTCATGAGAACTTTTAATGTATTTTAATATACGAATGAATGCATTTCAATGATCAATAGATGAGGAATTAAGAAATTGACTCACCACACTAACTGCAAATGAAATATCAGGACAGGTAACAGTAAAATAGTTCAATTTTTCAACTAATCTTCTATACTTCTCAAGATTTAAGAGAGGCTCCCTTGACTATGTAGGAGTTTGGCATTAGGATTCATGGATGTGTCAACAGATTTTGAATTCATTAATCCAATTTCCTCCAAAATATCCGATGCATACTTCTTTTGAGAGATAACAATACCATTGTTGGATTGTGTTGCATCAATTCCCAAAAAATATCTGAGTTTGCCAAAATCTTTAGTCTGAAAGTGGTGACAAATACATTGTTTTATTTGAGAGATGTTTTGGTGATCATTGCTTGTAAGAATAATATAATCATCATATACCACTAGATGTATACATCCAACACTCGAGTGACACTAAAAAACTGAATGATCTACTTCACTGCGAGTCATACCAACAGTTGAACAACATTATTGAATTTTCCTAACCAAGCCTTGGGAGACTGCATAAGGCCATATAAAGATTTGTGTTGACACATACATTCCAGAAGACTCCCCCTGAGCAACAGAACCTAGAGGTTGCTCCATAAACATTTCTTCTTGGAAATCCCCATAATAAAAACATTTTTGACATCCAAGTGAGAAAGAGGTCATCTTTGAAGAATTGTCATGGCTATGAATAAGTGAACATAAGCTATCTTTGCCACTAGAGAAAACGTATCACCATAGTCTAAACCAAAAATTTGTGTATAACATTTAGCCATAAGATGAGTTTTGGGACGATCAATAGTACCATCAGGATTAACTTTGATAGCAAAAATCCACTTACAACCAACAACAGATTTCCTAGAAGATAAAGAAACGAGTTCCCAAGTTCCAATGTTCTGAAAAGCACTTATTTCATCAAGCATTGCCTAACGCCAATCAAGATGGGCTAAGGCATCACCTATAATTTTTGGAATGGTATATTGATTTGACATAGGGTCAAGCTAGGCCGAAAAATTAGAACTCGTTTAGAAAATGGATTGGGCCAACTTAATATAAATGTATTAGGTGGCCCATTAGGCCTAGCCAAGCCAGTGACATGGCTGGTTTGAAAGCTATAGTCCTTATACTCCTCAACACAATGGAATAACCAAATGCAAAAAACAGACATCTTATTAAAAAACTATTTAAACACTTCTGCATACTCATCTTCACCACTAGTTTTGTGGGGATGTTGTACTTACAACATGTCATTTCATTAGCGGATGTTGTCATTTGTCTTTAATAATCAGGTGCCCTACTCTCATTTTTCCTCGCTCCCCTCTTTATTGTCTTTTTTTCACATTTTTTGTTGCATGTGTTTTGTACATAATCTCACACCTGGTCAAGATAAACTCTCTCCGTCATTCAAATTTGTCTTTGCAAAATATCATTATTCTCCTTAGTCTTTCCTAATTGGTATTTTGTGTTTGCTAACATCTCTTTCTTTGAGTTTGTTCCATACTATACACTTGCCCACCACTGTCAATCTTCTTTCATCACCATTAGATGTCTCTTCCATAACCCAGGATGCTTCTCCAACCCTTCTTCAAATATATAATGTCATACCGATTGAAATTCCAATACAAGACCTATCTTCAATGAATAATATTATAGTAGAGGCTATGCCTGATTTTTCCCTAACACTACCTCCCATTCTACATTCGGTTTTTTTGGAAATGATTGACCTATTGTTATTCGAAAATGTACAAATTCCATCTATAACCCTTCTCTACACTAACTAAATTTATTGTCAGCTTTCACCACACATATACTTGTTTGCCCTTGTCATCTTTTGTTCCTATTCCTAAGTCTCCACGTGAAGCTTTATCTCACCTAAAGGGGTGACAAAATGATTGATGAGATATGTGTCCTTCAAAGTTAGTACTTACGAGTCTGTTCCTCTTCTAGCTGGCAAATCAATTGTTGGTGTCAATGATTTTACACTCTTGAAAGAGACCAGATGGTAAAATTGGTCGCTATAAAGCTTGTTTGGTTGTCAAAGGATATATACAAATCTATGGCTAAGGTTATATTGACACTTTCTTCCTAGTTGCCAAAAGACATCTATTCAACTTCTCTTTTCCATTGCAACTACTATTCACCATTAGATGTTTCAATTTGACATCAAGAATTCATTTCTACATGGTGATCTTGATGAGAAGTCTACACGGAGAAATCTCTTGGATTTGTTGCTCGGGTAGTAGTCTCATATTGTATGTCACCTATTCAAGTCCCTATATGGCCTTTAGCAATCACCCTATGCATGGTTTAGGCATTTTCAAACTATCATCTAATAGTTTGGAGTGACAATGCTGACCATTATTTGTTTTATTGTCATTCTCCTCAAGAATGTATCTATTATATATCCAATTGAAAGACTTCACTTTAACTCATCTTGAGTGTAGGAAGTCCATTTTTAATCTCTCATTTTCAAGACCATTTGGAGGCAGTCATAAGGATCCTAAAATATATTAAGAAATTTCCTAACGAAGACCCTATTTATGAAGATAAGGGAAATACTCAAATTGTTGGGTATGTGATACTAACTTGGCAGGCTCACCTAGCAATAAGATGTTCCACCACTTTAATGTACCGTGTTGTTGTTGGAATTAATTTAATATTATGAAAAAGTAATGAACAAAATGTTGGGGCAACATCAAGTGGAGAAGCAAAATATAGACAATGGCCTTTGTTACTTGTGAGCTCATATGGCTAAAACAACTTCTCAAAAAGCTTAAATTTGAAGAAAGCTCAAACATGCACCTTATATGTGGCAACAAGGTAGCATTACACATTACCTCTAAGTATATTGTTATTTGATGCGTCAAAAACTAGATTTTGGATACAATATCACTAGAATTGTCAATTTTAGTGAATGGTTGGTCGATATATTTATCGAGTCTCTAAGAGGACCATGAATCAAACATCTACAGGGAATTGGGCACACATGACTTGTATGTTTTAGCTTGGGGTGGAGTTCTATAATATAGAAATAAGGTGCATATCCTATATAATCAAGAGTACCTAGATTATATATAAATTATTAGGAATGCTTTATTTACTCCTTATCATATTTTCATTATTAATATCAAATCCCCTCTATTTTTTGTATTTTTTCGTTTTCTCAATATAAATAAAACATTCATGTTGTTTCAAAAATATAATATTTCAATTCAATGACTCTTTTCTATCGTTTAACAGTCCTAAATTCCTTTAAATTCTTAATGAACTACATTGATTGTAATCATTTACTTAGAAATTTTAGGTGAATTTATCTTATTTTAAACAAGTAAAGGACTTCTTGTACGGAAACAATTGGGTAAATACCGAACAGATAATTTTGCTACTAAATTATTCATCTCAGAAATTCATATCCTCCACAAGCCCCACCCCGCCCCATCCGAAACTTTAGAAACCATGAATTGATAATTCTCTATTTAACGAGTATATTCTAGTTTAACACTACCATAATTCCCTATAATGCTGTTTCAGTGAAAAAAAATTCTCAATGGTTTCCCCTTTTATATGTCATTTTGACTATTTATTGCCCTTCCACCTCAAATCATCGTGAATGCCTGTAAAAATTATGTTCTTTGTAAACAGTTGTGGTGATGGTTCATTAGGGGAACCACCCCGGCGTGGAGAAGGTCAATGTGGAAATATGAGGCTTCTTTTAAGGCAACAACAGAGGGTAAGTGAGTAGGTGTTTATAATTATCCGCATTTCATTCTCATGTCATGAATCAAAATCATGGATGCATAACTCATGCATTTGGGTCTCACTGTTGCGTTTTTTTGTCTGTCAGATTCTCTTGGCAAAGTCTGATGTTGCAGGATGGGGAGCTTTCTTGAAGGTTACTGATAAGATTAATAGATTCATTTGTTTTCTAAATTCTAACATTAGTTTGTTCACCTTACTAATTGATGATGATATTTCAGAACCCTGTTAACAAAAATGATTACCTAGGGGAGTACACAGGAGAACTGATCTCCCACCGAGAAGCCGATAAGCGTGGGAAAATATATGACCGCGCCAACTCTTCTTTCCTTTTTGACTTGAATGATCAGGTATCTCATATATTCTACATTTTCCTTCTGTCTTGTGCTGCTCTCGTTCTTTTCTGAATTAACATGAGCTTCCTTGTATTATTGTTTAGTGTATTTTTGTTTCTTTTGTCAACCTAGTCTTTTCTGTTACATTTCTTTCATGGCAAGCTATAACAAGTTGGGACTGCAATCTAATTTAGACCTTAAAGCTGCTATTTGTTTGTTAACAGTACGTTCTTGATGCTTATCGCAAAGGAGACAAGTTAAAATTTGCAAACCACTCGTCAAACCCCAACTGCTATGCAAAGGTGAGTCCAGAAACTCAAATTTTGGGAATTTAAAGTTTTACACTTTTTACTCAGTTGGTCTCTTGTACTTGTGGCATAGGTGATGCTGGTTGCTGGAGATCACCGAGTAGGCATATTTGCCAAGGAACACATCGATGCTAGTGAGGAGCTCTTCTATGATTATCGCTACGGTCCAGATCAAGCACCGCCATGGGCACGGAAACCTGAGGGTTCCAAGAGTGACGAATCAACAGTTTGTCAAGGCAGAGCAAAGAAACACCAGTCTCATTGATGAGCCTGGAATCCTGGACCAAGGTCCAGACATACATATTTTTGGTTTCTACTACCTTATATTCTCTACATAGACAAATTTGTGACATCCCATGGGATAGGTTCGAGATCAACTGTCACAGAAGAAGGGCTCATCAAACTTACAGAAGGAAACAAATAATCGGTTTGCTGATGCTAATATGCCTTAAATTATGGATAGGACAGAGCTAGGTAATAAAAATGGGCAAGAGATGAAGGCATGAAGCAGGTTTATGTTAGGGCAACAAGCTGGAAACTAGTCAAGCAGTTGACAACTAAAGCAATAGAATTTCGTTTCAGATACTAGGCATGAAATTTAGGCGAACTTGTTCTTCAAACTTGGTTTTGCCCTTCATTTTATGAGTCATGCACCATATTTATGAATAGAATAAAGGGTTATGATCTGCTAAATAATAAAGTTTCATATTTTGTGTTAGGACATTTCTAACCGTAGAGAAAGAGAAATATGATGAGATTTTATTTTATATCACATCACTTTTAACATATTTTTACTACTAGTTTTGTTTGAGTGAAAGTTATTATAAAACTTACACATATATACAATCTTTTATTTATACATCAATGCAAATATAATATTAACAAGATGAAAAATATTTCTTTATTCTTATGATTTAGGGTATATTTGGTTCAATAGACGGATCGTGGAAAAAAGATCAGTAACAAGGAAAGATGAGAAAAAAAGTGAGAAAAAAAAGTGAGAAATAAGAAGCAAAGATGAGAAAAAAAGTAATTTACTGTAGATTTTCGAAAAAAAGTGAGAAAAAAAAGTGATTTACTGTAAATTTTCTTTGCAACGAGAAGAAGATTTGCAAAGAAATACAGCTTCATATCTTTTATATAATTAATCATATTATTAATTAATATTTATATTATAATAAAATAAATATAATTATGATATAATATAATAATACTTATTAATAATGATTACTAAAATAATAATAAAAATAATATAATTTTAAAAGTAAAATATTAATGATATTAATATTAAAAACTAAAAATAACAATAAAATCATAAATAATAATTATAATAATAAAAATAAATAAAATAATAATAATAATCAAAATAAATTTATAAAATAATAATAATAATTTAATTTTTATTTTTAAATAATTGATAATATTATAATTTCAAAAACTAAAAAATAACAATTCATTAATTACATTTATTAAATTAAATATATTTAATTTTAATCACAATTTTATCTATTAAAATAATTATTTTATCAATCACACACATCACATCACACACTAACATTTTATAAATTTTTCACTTAAATTTTATTAACTTTCTTTTAGTCCAAACAATCTAACTTTACACACACTTTCATCTCAAATCAACTCAAATTCATTCTCTTAAATTCACTCTCTAATCCAAACACACCCTTAAATCTTAAATTCAATATTTACTCATGTCAAATTAATATGTTTAAATTGATTTTTTTTAAATGTATATCTCAAATAAAGGATCTATGTCTATATTAGATATATTCGTATACATAAAATATTATATAATCATGATTTAATGTTGTTATTGTCATTGTCAACCATATCTATAAAATGTTATATTCATTAATTTTTATCTGAGTTTAATAATCTTTTCATTAATAATTTATGAAATAAGAAAGAAACCTTTGTGTAAATGAGGCAATTAACTTATTCGAACATCTTAATGTGAGGCAGAGATTGAAGAGAAAAGCATGTTAGGACATTTCTAACAGTAGAGAAATAGAAATATGATGAGATTTTATTTTATATCTTATCACTTTTAAGATATTTTTACGAGTTTTGTTTGAGTGAAAGTTATTATAAAACTAACATATATATATATATATATATACAATCTATTGATTTTATTTTATTTTTTGGGGTAAAATGTATATCTCAAGTACAAAATAGGATCTATGTCTACATTACATATATTAGTATACATGAAATATTATATAATCATGATTTAACGTTATTATTGTCAGTGTCAATCATATGAAATGTTATATTCATTAATTTTGATCTGAGTTTAATAATCTTCTCATTAATAATTTATGAAATAAGAAAGAAAACCTTTTGCAAATGAGACAATTAACTTATTGGAACATCTTAATGTGAGGCTGAGATTGAAGAGAAAAAAAGTATTGGGAACAAGTAATGCAACAAAATCAAACATAAATAATCGAAACTACACCAAATTTAAACGAAACCTCCTGTAAACTAATGATCCCCACATCCCATTGTTTCTAGATTAGTAGAAAGTATGAACTAAAAAACTGCCTCAACAATTGCATGCTTCTTTTTAGGGTATCCCATTCCAACCATATGGTTCAAATACACCTTTCCGTCCTTAACAGTTGCTGCTGTGGCCAAGCGATGCCTGGGCCCTGAGAATGTTCCTACAACAGAAGCAGTGTTCCACCCATCCGAACTCTCCACTAATCTTCCTGAAGGATTCCCAGCAACTACCAGCTTAGTTGGAGACACTAGTTCTAAACCATCTCCAAAAGAAAGACTCCCCTTAACCTTTATCATCTCTACTTCCTCTCCTTTTGTTAAATCAATCTTAAACAAATTGCCGCTCAAAGTGTGGATCACTATCAGGAACCCATCTGGGTGGTAAACTATTCCATTTAGCCCAACCAAGTTCTTGTACCACTCTTTTGCAGGAAACAATGGACTTTTAATGGTAGATATAAGCTTTCCTTCCATCCCAACTTTCCAGATTTGATTGCCTTTTACATCAGTAACATAGGCATTGCCTTCAGCATCCACTGCAACATCGTCTGCAAAAGATTTTTCATCACCTGCATCCATTGGAAGATCGACACTGTCACAATAATGTCACCGATACCCACTAGCTGTTATTATGAGCCAACCCAAATAGAAAAGTTATATCTTAGCCAACAGAACAAGATAATAGGACATACATGCAATTAATAAGAAGTGCTGGGTAGGTAGGCCCTTTCCCTTTGGTTAATTATTGCCATGCATAGTTCAATTCATAACTCACTAGGCTCACAATGCAATTCACTGCTATCCCTGTGTTTTTTTCTTTATTGGTTCCTTTTTGGGCACATAAATACGTTCACGTGCAGACAAGTTTTGTGGTGGTGTTGATTTGAATGTTTAGAAGCCAATCAGACAGCTAACTACACTAACAAACCAATTTGGTGGTGTAATCAAATGTCCAACAATTTTGACAAAAAATTCATTCTCACATAACCATCAACTGAAGGCAACTAAATACAAACACAAGATTAATCATTAAACTAATAATATACAAACATTATTGTATAATTACTAGATAAATAGATAAATGAAAAAAGTTAGACACAAGAACTGAATATGCTGAACTCAGGATGGAATAGTCAAACACTGTGCAAATTAAATCCTGAAAGCATTTTTCTATCAGATTTTATTTACATTCTGAATAAAGTCAGGTAATCTGAGAAGAAGTCTTGAAATATATTATCACTATTGTATCAAAATTTCTCTTTTTTTCTAACTCAGAACTGTCATCTAACAGCCAAAATATATATAGATTATTTTCCTACCTCTTAACTATTGGAACTACCAAGTACAGACTATGATCCATATTCGACCTAGATTTCCAATTACTTTGTTTAGGTACGCCAACAAACAGACTTTTAAAAGTTTCGTCATAAATTTTACCGTACCTTGAATTATCTTTTTCCTCTAATATAGTAGTCTTTACCAACTTCAAAAATACCCTACAAAATATTTCCTAGTGTTAAATATTTGGAAAAAAAACAACAAATTCAAAAGGTTGGCATTTACTTCAATTAAGACTTATTGAGATGAAAAACTAACTTCTTAAATTGGTAGAGTTATCTTTTGATAAAATAAATTTAGAATTTTTTTTTTCTCAATGATAACAATGTAGGAGAAAAAAATTATAGAATTAAATAGAAATTTAACCATGCTTTTTTATGATAAGTTATTGTATAGAGTCATTATTTGTTTTGAGATTTATTTAATTAGATAGTAAGATTGATTATAATATAGACAAAAACTACTTCTTTATTATGATCACAAGTGTTATTTTATAAATTGTGATTATCCTAATTATGAATTAATGAGTTAGTATCATTATTTCTTTATTTATCAATATTCCTCATCTAAAATATTTTATAAATTTTTATCACAGTATAATATCCTAAATTTAAAAAAAAAAAATGATCTTATATGTATGTATGTGTATCAACTATCTAGAGCACATAAGAACAAACATGCATTAATTTATGGTTCAGAATGCTAACAGGTTTCTAATATTTGAAAATTTTAAATTGATTATTAAATAAATAATAAATTGGATATTTAATTTTTTACAATTTGTTTAATGTTTAATGACAATCAGAGAAAGGTATAAAAATAACAACTTGTCCGGATTTTACAAAACTTAATTATAAAAATTATACAAAATCAATAACTTTAATTACTTTTTATATTCCCCAATAGTTCCAAAACGTAGTATTAAACTTTTATTTATTAGATTCAGTAAAAATAATAACTTCTCATCTTCTCATCTTAAACATAATAATATCCCTCAAAACTTACACACAACTGTCATCTGCAACTAAGAAAAAAAAAATACTATATACACTTTCAGTATCTTCCAACAAAAATCAATAATTTAACTATTTTGTAATTAGCTGATTTTACACTTAAACTCTAAGATTAATAGAAAGAAAGAACCCAAATAAATATAAGTTAAAAATGAAGAGAAAGAAGCTTACTAGGACCACTAAGTTGGGTAAGAAATAGGCGATTCCAGGTGGAGAGATCATATGCTGCAAGTGCACCGTAACGATTCCCAATGGCATCAGCGTTAACAACGAGAACCCGATTTCTGGATGGGTCAATGACTATACCCAGAGATGCATTTCCAGCCAAGCTAGCCTCTTTCACCACCGTGACTTCCTCCAAAGGCGGTGATGAGTCGGAATCCTTTTCCGGCAACTTAACCTGGCCAAGACCGCCTTCGAAACGAGAAACGATGAAGCGACGGTTGTGAGAATCCCACTTGGAGCATTCTCGGAACCAGCCAGAGCTGTGGTAGTGGTAAACATGGGTGGCGGGATGGGCTCGCTCCAATGTGACGATGATTCCGATGGGTACGGCAGAGAAAAGGAACAGAAAGAGAAGAAACTTTTGAGAACAGAGAGCCATGAGAGAGAGAGAGAAAGAAAGAGCTTTCTTTGGAGTGTGGAATTGGTTTATAGAAATGAAATTAGGAGTGGGTTTTAAAAGGAGCCAACTGCACAACACAACAAAACACACTGCAACACCACAGAGCCCATGTTCAAAGTTCGATGACACTTAGGTATGAAAACGTGAAAAACAAAATAAAATACCATAAAAAAATAAAATAAAACATTTATAATACAAATGTGTTGCAAGGAATTTCTATGTGGTTATTTTATTATAAGTGAGGAGTAGTTATGTCGCGTACTTTTAAACAACTTTTATAATTTTTTTCATTTTATAATTTTTCTTTGCATTTTAGTTTTTTTAAAAATTAGTTTAATTAGTATAATTAACTATTAATTTAATGTTAGTATTATCAATATACATTATCTATTTTGAAAAGTTACTTTTTAATTTTTTGAAATGTATGTTTTAATTTTTAAACTCTGGTTGAAAATTTCTTATTATAAGTGTTATATCTTAAATTTAAGATATTTAGGTGATACTTTTAAAATAATTATTATTTTCAATATTTGTATCATGAGTTTCTTACGCAGCTAAAGATATTTGTCGTACTATTATTAATTTCAAATGTAATTCTTAAAATACTATTACAAAATTTAACTATAAATATTTTATTTATTTATTTGTATCATATATAGAGAGGTATACGTGCCTGCTAGTGCCACTAGGTATGTGATTTAAAAAGTTATAAAAACAATCTACAATTAATAGCTCTGGTTTTAAACCGGCTTACAGTTAGAACAAAAAAAAGTCTCAATAAATTATCAATATTTTACAATAGATTATCAGTACAATAGTACAATAATTTTGACTGATATAGTAGGGTAAATTAATCTTTATAAATTGTAAAAAGTTGAAGTGCAGATAAAAGTTAATAATAAAGATTTTGTTATTAGTCTATCTTCTTTTCTAGTCTTCTTCCTTCCTTTCTTCTCCTAACCCTTCTTTGTTTCTTTCTTGTTAGAACCATTGTAGTTGCACAAGTTTACCTCAAAATGCAAGTTTAACAATAACCAAAACACAATGGTCCCAACCACCATCAAGACTTTCTCTCTACCCATCCTCCCCAAATACACAAAACCACAACGACCAATGACCCACCTATCCTTACCCTCCCTCTTCCCCAAAACCTATCACCACATCACGTTCTCCAAATCAACTCAAACCATGATAACAATCTTCATTTAATACCATTGTACATGCACACTTTTCCCTAAACCACGTCTCTATCAAACACAAACGTTTCTCTGTTGTTGACTTCTTTCAAGATACTCTCTGCCACCATCTCCATACATGCCTAATCACACCACCAATGTCTCACCAAAAGTCCTCGAGATTCCCTCGTCTACATAACAAACGCATCCCAACCATTCACCCAAAACACAAATTACGATCATGGCCTCACTCCAGTCCCTATTGGTCATCTCATCCATAACCTCTTGAACTTGAGCACAAGGATTACCAAAAAAGAAAGCAATGATAAAACTTCGACCCAGTCATGTAAAATGCCCAAAAGGAACACCACCATGTCTAGTTGAGTAAAAGACATACATGTTATTGGAAACATACGTGCCTATACATATTTGTGTTTCCTTTTTATGAACATCAAAAATATAAAAATTAATTATTATAATAAAATTAGTTAAAAAGTATTTATAAAATTTATATTGAAATAATTTTTATTAACTTTTATAATGTTAAAATTATACAATAAAAGTACATGTAATTTTTTAACAAAATAAAAAAATAAGAGTATAATAAAATATGGATAAAAATACTTATAAAATACTTTAAGTTTAATAATTATTGTAATTATACAATTAAAACATTTTTAATCTTTATGAGTAACTGTATTATAAGGTCTACTGGTCGACCTATCCAATTTACAATTACATAATAAATCTAGTCGATTGATAATATTTCGGTCATAATTGAGATGTTGCAATCCCATAAGCGACTGAGAATGATCATGTTACATATGAAAAAATATAAATTTATGAACCTATTTAGATCTCGATACCTCGGTCAACTTGTGATTCCTTTTAGCCACGTGACACTGACAAACAGACACATGTTATCATCATGAACACGCGTAGAGAAGACCCTTTACAACTTGGGCCTTCATCCTAATCATCTAAGGGTTCATCTAGAACCTTATAAATAGAAAGGTGATCCCAAGACATAAAGTATATTTATTATAATTCTATTCACCCACCATTACTCAGACCCATAAGTGATGTTAGTCAAAATATTTTATGAGATGGAGAACATAATCAAGAGGAAGAAAAAAAACTACAACAAAAATTCAGAAATAGATGAAACCAATAAAAGACTTAACGATCATCTAGGCTAACCGATAATAACTTTCTTAAACAATAAAGGTTTGTAAGTGAATATAAAGATGTTGAAAGATAAAAATAAAATAAAAAAAAAATTTACAAAATTCTAGTGAAACATGTGCTTCTATCTCAATAAAAAAGGACCAGGGTCCTCTCATAGGGTAAAAAAGATTGCTATTTCTTATTGTACCCCCACCTCTTATTTATTTTAGAATGAATTTAACAAATGTAAATGCAAAAGAGGAAAACAAGACGGGTTCTTCCTCCACTTCCATGACTGCACCCAGCACCTCCATATTTTTCAAGTAAGACGGGTTCTTCCTCCACTTCCATGACTGCACCCAGCACCTCCATATTTTTCAAGTGATGAAAAAATTCTTACCGGATTATATAATCCGTATATAATATATCAGATTCTATAATTCGATATACAATTTTTTTTTATATCGGATGACATAATTTAGTATAATTTTTTGTTTGTATAATAAATTGTACAATTCTTTAATATACATTTTTTTACCATTCGGAATTATATAATTCGATATCCAACTTTTATATAACAGATTGTATAATCGAGTATAAAAAATATATTATAAAACCTGGTATACAAAAGAAAGTTATATATTGAATTATATAATCGGAACGCAAAAAGAAAAATAGTTATATAACAGATTAATAGTTATATAACAGATTGTTTAATCCAGTATAAAAAATATATTATATACTAGATTTTATAATTTGGTATACAAAAGTTATATACCGAATTATATAATTTAAAATAAAAAAGTTATATATCAAATTTTACAATTTAAAATATAAAAAATTTAGAGTATGATTTATTTAATTCTTTATTAAGATTATAATAGTTAATGGTGTCTCTATAGATATGCAAGAAGAAATTATAGAGGTACAGAAAGAAATAGTCGGAAAACAAATTTTTGGGAGCCTAAACTCAATTCGAGTTGGCCTAGGGCCCAGGAAGAGCCATGGCCTTTCATACATACTAATGGATGCCCTCGTGAATGTGAGCTTTTACCCGCACAATCTCGACCACCGTCTTCGCCTGGTATCTCTCTGGTGAGTTCTCTCCATTCTCTGTCATTGAATATAATTGTAGATCTTCAAACCCTACCTCTTCACGCACTACACCTTTTTCATTCTTCTTCTTTTCCTATTCACTGTGACTTGCTCTGACAAAATTCTTGTCCACTCTGTTTGACCATTTTTCATTTCCGATAAAATTTGGGGGAAAAGTGGGTAAGTGGGTTCAGATTAAAATTATAGTTGTTAAACGTTGAAACATTGCATCGGATTAAACTATCCATGCTCATCATAATCAAATCTGGTGAAAGACGCCTTGTAGAAGTTGTTTTTTTATTATTATTTTGTTGGGAAGTAATTTATAATTTATATGCTAGCTTTTTATCTAGGTTTTGGGCTGTGGGGGTTTCGCGTTATAGGATTTGCTGTGATACCTTTCTCATAAAGGTTAGTTGACCAGCTGAAGCTGTAGTGATGGACATGAACAAGTGTATTAGGTTTAAATAATGGTTGCTTTTTTTTTGGTCCATAGACTTGAACCACCAGTGTTTGAAGACATTATCTCAGACTAATTTGTCTCGGTTGGGATCTAAGAAAAGTCTGGCTAAACATTCTGCCATGGATCGACCTTGAATTCTAATGGTGGATGTATTCATTTTGGGGGATGTTTATTTTAATTGAGAATGCAACTGTCAGCATTTGTGCATTTGTTTGACTACAGTTTGGTACATCCTGATAAACAGGATCGAAAATTTAGGAGTAATTCTTCAGAATTTCCAGTTCCAGTTTTAATGGTGTATGAAACTATCTTGGGGACATACGAGGGGTAATAGCTCTTGTGTTTCCCTCTTTTTGTGATTAAAGAGAAATTTCAACAAGAAGTCAATGAAATGTTTTGCGTTTCGGTGTTATATCTGTTTTACTTTCCTCGCATTTTTTTTTTCATTCTCTTGAATTAAATCATGCCATCAAATTGGTTAAGTTTAATTGACCTCTTTTGAACTGTCTCGAATTTAATATATTAGATATTTACAAATCGATGTTTTGTAATTTGTAGAATTGACAAGCTTAAAGACAAACTCTTAAATGGCCGGTCCTAGGATTGCCCATGCTACCTTGAAAGGTCCAAGTGTGGTAAAGGAGATATTAATTGGAATAACACTCGGCTTAGCTGCTGGTAGTGTTTGGAAGATGCACCACTGGAATGAACAGAGGAAAGTCAGGACCTTCTACGATTTACTAGAAAAAGGTGAGATCGGTGTTGTTGTCGAGGAGCAGTAAAAATGTTCTTGCTTTGTTGCCTTTGCTCTCCATTTACAGGCTTTCCCCCCTGCTATATTCAAATGGCTCTTTAAATGTAAATGAGCCAACATACTGATGAGATTAAAAAGAATAAGTTTCTTGCCCTGATTGAGTACTATGTTGGCTTGTAAAATTTTATACTGTTATGCTTTAATTTTTGGATGATTCTCTTCTTATTGCACAGCTGAAGATGTGTTTGTTTTCTGTTTTATATTTTCTTTGCCTACTTTTGGTCACATATTTTAAGAACTCAATTAATTTTTGGAAGTTGCTATATGTAATATTTTATGTTAGTATATGCTATTCGGTTGGGTTTGTGCTGTTGCAATTGCACTTGGGGTTGATATAGAATTAGTGTAAGGGTAGGTGTTTTATCTGCTTTCCTTTCCATCATCCCTGAATTTCAAAATCATATTACCATCAGGATTATGTAAAGAGGCATCAGTTCATCCAGGATATAAAATCCCTCCCGAATGTGGTATATTCCAGTTCTAGACTGAAAACTGTAAATTTCTGTATGATATATGTCTTCAACGGGCGAGTGTTAGTGCAATAGTAAGGTTGTTGCCTTATGACTTGGAGGTTGTGGGTTTAAATCTTGGAAACAACCTCTCCTTAGCAATCTGTAAGATCGAATATTTACCCTCTCCAAATCACACGTGGTTAGAGCCTCATACATTAGGCTACCCTATTTAATATACTAGTCTCCCTACCGGTGCAACGCATGGGACTTTGATCAAAGAAAAATGTTTTTACTTAATATATTGAGAAGATAGAATTGGTTTTAGCTAATTTTATAGCTTCAGGGTTTTGTTGTTTGCGTTAAAATGGAAGTAGTTGGCTGATAACACTAGCTGTTACTAACTCGTTCAATGCAGCTATTCTAAGTAGATATTTTATTGTTTTATTCCATTGTTTTAAAACACAAGCTAATATGACTAGTAAGTTGTTTTATAAGACTTTTCTTAAGTTTTATTTATTTTTAGTTTAAGAAGTTGTTAATTGAACAACAATTTATACCTGTGTAACATATTTTAAGTTTTTTTTTTTTCATTGTGTTTGGATCTTACTAGTTGATGAAAATTTGCTTGATAATTCACAATATAAATCTTAATTTGGTAACCTTGATTTCCCTGCACAACCAACGAGTAGAGTTACAAGTGTGATAAGTGTAGTGGTGTGATAAAAAGAAAGGAAGTAATACGTGTTAGATTTGTAGTATGCACGTATTCGTGTATTTCTGTTATTTGATAACCGGTTATTTTCATTTACTACGCCTGTAGGTTTTTTTTCTTGGTTGTATCTTTTACCGTGAGTATTTATAACTCTCTTGAATATCCGAAATGATTTTTTACAAAAAGCTGTGACGAAGTCGGTCAGGAATGGTAAAATCGTCGTGAGTGTTCTCCTTTTCATCGTGAGATCCGACGATTTAATCTAAAACCGAAGTGTTTTTGAGGTTTTTTAATGCTAGAAGTGTTTTGTGTTGTGACATTGTGTCCTCTTATACTAATACATAGCCCAGAAACATTAATAGAAAATTAATTAAGGCGGTTCGGAGATGTCACTAGTAACGCAGTGAAGAGAGATTAGAGTTCTTATGGAGTGTAGTTGGTTTTGTAAACATGATTTTATAAAATTGATTATTATTATTATTATTATAATTGCAGTTAATGTTGATAATGTGTTTCTTTTTTTGCATGGTAAACATTAGAAAAGTACTTTTTTTCCGGAAATGTGTGGGTATTTTCATTGAAAATGATTTTGAACGTGTAATAACTAAAATAGATTTTAATGTCAACAAATATAATTTTTTTTCGATAATTTTATTTAATTCTATTGATATTTCTAATATAATTATTAGTTTAACGTCGAATTTTCATTTTCGAAACTAAGTAATATATTAATGTGATGGTTAGGAACTCATGTTTAAAGTGTTCGAAAACTCATTGGATTAACGATAATTTGTAAGTAAACTCGTGATAGAATTGCTCTCTTATTTAGTCAATTGGATGAAACTTAAAGTAGAAAAAATATTATAAATGTCTTCCACATATTCGCTACTTATATTGTGCAAATATATATATGTATATATGAATGCAATTCATTTTATTTCAAGACTAAATAAAACCAATTACTATTAGTATGGACCCTTTATTTTAGGTTTATATTAACAATTCAGATTAATTATGAAAAGAATAATATCTCTTGTGAATGTAACGCATTGAATAAAAAGTCAGTATGTAAAAGAATCTATGCTCGCTTATGTGGTCTCTACAATATTTTTCTTTCTTTACAATCCTAAAATTGATACATAAATTCATTATTTTATCGTTTGCCCAAATTCACAAGTCAATGTAACTAAATTTTAATATTATTGACAATTTGTTTCTTTTAAGTTAAATTTTAAAAGTGGATATTAACATTTTATATAGGAACATGTAAAAGATTACATTAGACTTTTAGACATCCACGTGTATTATAGACATATGAAAGAAAAAAAAAAGTTGACTTAAAATGTTACATTTAGTAGACTTAATACACCACTTAATAAGTTTTAAGTAAAAATAAAAATGTGTCACCATAAAACGAATGTAGAAAATTTGGTCACAAATGTGGTTTATATATTAAATTTGACTTTATATACTTTTAATAAATGGATTATATGTTTGACTCACTTAAAGATAAATACTTGTATGAAAATTAGTGGTGGATCTTGTTTAATAATTTGGAGGGTCAAAATAATATATTAAGATTAACCGTAATTTTAATATGTTTAATCTTAATGTAAAACTATTGGAAGTTCATTTCTATGGTCACAAGGTAGTGTGGATGATTTCTCTTCCTCTTATATGTGTATTGTATCACTTTTATATTGTATGTGAATAAATGATAATAACTACACTCTCTTTAATCACCAACATTACTAACTTTTGACTACGCTCTTCAAGAAAAAAGTTTTGGAAGTGGAGGATTTGGCAACAAGGTTTGGGAGGTCTAGATTATCCTTGTCTCTTATAAGCTTTGTCATTGATGAAGGGTGTTAAAACTACTCAAAAGTTGCCTTTTATATTAAGGTCGTGTTATATAAAATACTTGTGTAGTGTGACTGAGAAGGCTATAACAATTGTTTGAGTTATTAATTAATGTATTTGAATATGGAAAATTTTCTACTTCATTTTATGAGGTAAAGAAGATGATTTACAAGCTATGTTTTAATTATATCAAGATAGATGTTTGCTAAAAGAATTGTATGTTATACTGGGATAAAAATGAGAAATTGGAGAATTGCAAATATTATAATACATCTAGATGGAAAGAAAAGGTACTAACGTAAAAAAGAAACTACCAACAAAAATGTTATATTAATTTTCCTTAAAACAAAGGTTGCAAAGGTTATTTATATATCAATAAACACAATGTCCATTAGATGACATGTTTTAAACAGTAATCCTGACGGATTGTTAAGGCATCTAATAGATAGTTAAGAAGTTGCAGCCTTCTAAATAAGAACTTGTCAAGCCGTGAGTATACCATGAAGTTACAAAGATCGTACCTGTAAACCAATCTCCCAAGGCGAAATAGGCGTAAGGAAAGAGTAATAGACCGGACCAACCCACCAAAACGAAACGGTCCCTCCACAACCACTCATCCATAATATCAAATAAATCATTTTCATCTTTGGTAAATTTACCAAGAGCTATAGTCATAACGATCCTCCTATTCAACTATTTCAACCATTTCCCAACACCTCATAGAGCATTTTCAGAG
>Ga0099825_1003605_pt1 | contig 20574 bp, 11 predicted proteins | sample SiratroredBW_FD_76838 | JGI IMG/M metagenome (GOLD analysis project Ga0099825, IMG submission 76838) | Root nodule microbial communities of legume samples collected from California, USA - Siratro red BW | ecosystem: Host-associated > Plants > Roots > Nodule | place: USA: California | collected... | reverse complement strand
CTTGATGAAATTCAAAATTTTAATTTTGATACAGACATAAGTGAGTTATTTTACTAAACACAGAAATACAATTTGTAAAGTTTGTACCATATACCATTGAGTAGGAGTGCTGTTGATTTTGATCATTTCAATAAATTCAGAATCTAAATTGAATTAATTAAATCATTTCAATCTTTTTAACCTAGTATAATCCTATTTGAATCAAACAATAAGTACATTTGAATATTAGATATGTAATTTAAAAGAATTAAATAGATCTGAACAACCTATTAAAAGTAAATTTCTATTATCAACCATTATAAATAGACTTCTATACTATAATTTTATGTAATAATATACTTCTATTGTGTTTTTATTATTATTTAATTAATGCGAACAAATTTTAATAAATATGTTGTTTACAATTTTTTTATGATAAACAGTTTTGAAATTTTTAATAAATATATATATATATATATATATATATATATATATATATATATATATATATATATATTATAAAACCTGATTAATCCAAACTTCACACCAACCTATTTCTAATCAGATAATTTGTTTATATTAGAAATATAAATAATTTTAATTAACCCCAAATAATAAAAGTTAATTGGTTAAAACACAAGTTCATACTATTAGAATCTAATTGGTTTGGTTAATCATGCATGCTGGAGATATAGTGTTCATTGATGATAAAGTTGGAAGAAATAAAAAAAAAACGTTTAATGGAAAAAATCCCTCAATTAATATACTAACCTATATTAATAATAAAAATAGAAAAATACTGGAGACTTTTTAATAGGCATGGATTAAGTCAGATTATTGGGATAAGGCTTTAACTAACTTTGTGCCTTGTCACTATGGCACAATCTCCAATGGTTACAGTAGTTGTCCAGATTCAAAGAAGGAAGGACAACAGCTTTTAATTTTCTTGTTTTAATAAATTTAAATTCTAGAATCTACCTTCATTTAATAGGTAATTTTAAGTCAAAAAGATAAATTAATTTTAAAAAGTTGGACCTGCCTTTCGCAACATGAAAGAAGCAAAATTAATTTAATAAAACTTATATCCGATCTATATTTTCAATAGAATTAGTTAAAAAATATATTTTAAATTAAATTAACGTTAAAAATTTAAATATAAGTTGAAAATATTACACTAAATATTAATTATATATAAAATTATTCAAAAATTTATTTCGACAACATAATTTTCTTTTCAAAAATTAAATTGTAATTTCTAACATAGTAAAAATTGATCATTATATCAATTAGATATTAATTTAAAATTTAATAATATTAAACTACTAAAACTTTAGCTAATATTAAATATCAATTTAGATTCTGACTAAAATTCAATTTATTTATTATTATATAAAAATTTAATCAATAATTAAAATATTAAAATCAACTTAAGGATTAATTATATATAAATTAATTTAGCAATTAACTATATAAAAATTAATTTAAAAATTAAATATATAAAAACTAATTTAATGACTATATTATACAAAATTAATTTAGTGATCATAATACACAAAAAACCAATTTAGTAACTATAATTTATTAGAAATTCAGTGACTATATGATAGAAAAATTGATTTAGTGGCAAGATATATAAAGATTAAGAATGGTCAATATAATGGTTTTTAAATAATGGTAGTTTTTCTAAAAAACCAATTTTCTATTTCCATTTTTTATTTAATCTTTCATACTTTATTTTAAAATTTATTTTTTACACTTAAAAAAATAGTGAAACAGCTCACAAAAAAAATGCGTCGATTAATGAGCCCACAAAAAAGAATCGTGTGCCAAACCCATTCTAAAATGCCACAACCGGCACAATATGGGTAAGTAAATTAAAATATAAAATTTAAAACAAAGCGATTGTTAGATTAATTAATTGCAAGCAGTGTGGGCTAGACTCACACAAAACGTGAAAGAAATTTTAAAAAATAAAATAAAATTAAACGGCTGTCATACCCACTCGCGACAATATTGTTTGGGATTAATTACTTACAAGTAGTGTGGACATGATACATGCATAATGGGAAATGAATTTTAAAATAAAAGTAAATAAAACAACATTTTGACCAATACACAAAAATATTATTTGCAATTAATTAATTGTAAGAAGTGTGGGCTAGACCACGAAAACGCGATAGAAAATTTAAAAAATAAACTAAAATCAAGTGGCGGACACACCCACGTACCAGAATATTATTTGCAATTAAATAATTGCAAGAAGTGTAGGTTTGACCCACACAAGGGTAAAATAAAAAATAAAAAATTAATTTTTTATGAACGAGACAAAAGTATTTATTTTAATAAAATACTTAATTTATAATAAAAAAAGAAAATAGGAAAATAGTATAATGAAAAAATAATAATTCATATTAATAATTATAGTTTTAAAAAGGTGAATTTAATGATACAACAAGAAAATAATATAAAATTTATGGTATGTATGAAAATTAAAAGAAAATAAATATTTTAAATAAAAGAATTTATTAAAATTTTTTATTTTGAAAAAATAAATTTTTAAAATATTGGAAAATGATGAAAACTGGGATAGAAAAAAATTTGTAAATAAAATAATAAGTTAAAAAGTAAATGTGAGCACTTGTGTAATTAAATTTAGCTTAAGAACAACAATTGAGCTTTAGGCCTAAGAATGCTTTGATAAATTCAACTCAAGAGTGTCAATTAGGCTTGAGGCTTATTAGGAAGTGTCAATATCATATAGGATTCTGTTTAGTAATTATGAGTACTTGTGTAATTAAATTAGGCTTAAAAACAACTATTGGGCTTTAGGCCTAAGAATGATTTAATAAATTGAACTTAAGAGTGTCCATTAGGTTTGAGGCTCATTAGGGGATGTTAATATCATATAGGGTTGTGTTTAGTAAATGTGAACACCTATGTAATTGAATTGAGCTTAGGAACAACAGTTGGGCCTAACGCCTAAGAATGGTTTACTATATTGAACATAAAAGCGTCAACTAGGCTCGAGGCTTATTAGGAGGTGTTAATATCATATATGATTGTGTTTAGTAATTATGAGTACTTGCGTAATTAAATTGGGCTTAAGAACAACAATTGAGCTTTAGGCCTAAGAATGATTTAATAAATTGAACTTAAGAGTGTCAATTAGGCTTGAGGGTCATTAGCGGGTGTTAATATCATATAGGGTTATGTTTAGTAAATGTGAGCACTTGTGTAATTAAATTGGGCTTAAGAACAACAATTGGACTTTGGGCCTAAGAATGCTTAATAAATTCAACTCAAGAGTGTTAATTAGGCTTGAGGCTTATTAGGAGGTGTTAATATAATATAGGATTGTGTTTAGTAAATGTGTGTACTTCTGTAATTAAATTGGGCTTAAGAAAAACAATTGGACTTTATGCCTAAAAGTGATTTAATAAACTGAACTTAAAAGTGTTAATTAGGCTTGAGGGTCATTAGCGGGTTTAATATCATATAGGATTGTGTTTAGTAAATGAGAGCACTTGTGTAATTAAATTGGGCTTAAGAACAACAATTGGGTTATAGGCCTAAGAATGGTTTAGTAAATTGAATTTAAGAGTGTCAACTAGGCTTGAGGCTTAATATGGGGTGTTAATATCATATAGGGTTGTGTTTTGTGAATGTGAGCACTGTTGTAATTAAATTGGGCTTGAAAATTGGGCTTTAGGCCTAAGAATGATTTAATACATTGAACATAAGAGTGTCAATTAGGCTTGAGGCTTATTACGAGGTGTCAATATCATATAGGGTTGTCTTTAGTAAATGTGAACACTCGCATTGGGCTTAAGAACAACAATTGGGCTTCAGTCGTAAGAATGGTTTAATAAATTGAACTTAAGAATGTGAATTAGGTTTGAGGTTTATTAGGGAGTGTTAATATCATATAGTGTTGTGTTTAGTAAATGTGAGTACTTGTGTAATTAAATTGGGCTTAAGAATTGGACTTTAGGTATAAGAATGGTAAAATAAACTGAACTTAAGAGTGTCAATTAGGTTTGAGACCTATTAGGGGGTGTTAATATCATTTAGGATTGTGTTTAGTAAATGTGAGCACTTGTGTAGTTATGTTGGACTTAAGGAAAACAAGTGGGCTTTAGACTTGCTTTAGTTTCAGTTCATGTACTAGACTTGTTTTAGTTACAATTAATGTTAACAAAAAAGTTTAATATGTTATATTTATGCTTGAAATTTGTATCTATTTATATGTATTTATGAAAATAAATAAAAATAACCACATCAAATTGAAAAAAAAAATAAACTAGATTAATATAAAACTAATTAAAGAATAGATAACATGTGGCAATTAGAAAACTGATAAGTACCAATTTTGAGTGTTTTTATACATGAGAAAGATTGAGTATTTGTGGGTTTAAGTGTTATTTAAAATAATAATCACTCCCAATTTTAGAGTTTTTGAATCTAAATTTATGCTTTGAGTTCTGAGTTAAAGGAAATCATTAAATCTCAATTATTGTGAAATTTCAGGTATAAACGAATGAAGAAAATGATAGATTGGAAGATTCATGAAGAAAGGATATAAAAAGGTTAATATAAAAAACCCCAAGAGAAAAGTCACTTAACCTAGGCCTAAAATTGAGTTCAAAAGGAGATTTTTAGGGTTTTGTGAGGCATCAAGACCTAGAGGACAGAGAAAGACGGCTGGAATCAAGATTCTCTTCTTCTCTTGAAAGAACTTCTCTTATGTTACTAAGAGGACATGATTCTGAAGATCAATTAGAATTTGATTTAGAGATTGAAAGAACTGCTAGAAGGAATCGAAGTAGGAAGAGAAGAGAACAACAAACTTAGTAAAGAATCCTATACTAGCCTTGACAGAGATAATCAAGAGACAATTATGGCTAAAGAAAGACAACGCCACCAATAAGTACTCTTGGAGACTATGCTTCGCAAATAGGTCTTAGACATTTTTCCAGTATAGCAGTACCGACCACCACTAAAGTATTTGAGATGAAGCCAACTTTCCTGAATTTGATTAGCAGTCATCAACTTGCTGGGCTGGATAATGAAGATCCATATGCACATTTGTCCATATTTTATGGGCTGATAGGAACTATGAGTGTTGAAGAGGCTGACACTGAGACTGTTTTTATGAGATTGTTTCCATTCTCTTTGGCGAGAAGAGCAAAAGAATGGCTTAAATCTCATCCAAATCAGAGTTTGAGAAGTTGGAATGATGTAGAGGAAAAATTTCTACAGAAATTCTTTCCACTCTCTCGCTACATCATGGCAAAATCTGAGATCTCCAACTTTAGACAAGGGCCAGATGAAACATCTGTGAAGCTTGGGAACGATTTAAAATAATGTTGAAAAGATGCCCAAATCATGGGTTTGAAGATATTACCGAACTGAGCATTTTTCACAATTGTTTGAGAGCTGACACAAAGATGATACTGGATGCAGCAGCTGGAGGTACAATGATAGCAGTAGATGTAGAATAGGCAACAAGAATTATTGATGCTCTTGCTTCTACAGATTATTAAGCTCAACATGACAGACAAACAATACAACAGAAAAAGGGGATGTTTGAGCTTAATACCACAAATGCCCTTTTAGCTCAAAACAAAATCTTAACTCAGCAGATGGAAGTACTAACAAAATAGATGGCAAAGTTACCTCAACAATTACAAGTTGTGCAGTCTTCCAAAGTCAATCTATAAGCTGTGATTTTTGTGGAGGTAATCATCTTAATGGGCAGTGTTCTTATCAGAATAATCCTTCACATGAAGAAGTGAATTATATGGGCAATCAAGGAAGGCAAGGAGGGTTTCCAGGTAATTATCATAATAATAATATGTCTCATGGATGGATGGGCAATCAAAATAAGGGCTTCGGATCATCTAGCAGGCAACCTTATTTTCAAAAGCAACAATAAATTCCTTCAACTCAAGACAGGACCACAATAGAGTTGAAGGAGACCTTGGAGAAATTCATGCAAGCTTTTATGGCTAATCAAAAAAATACTGGAGCTTCAATAAGAAATATTGAGACACAAGTGGGACAGTTGGCAAAACAATTAGCAGATTAACAAGGGAGACAATTTTCAGCCAACACTCAAACTAATCCAAAGGAGCATTGTAACTATCACAACAAAAAGTGGGAAGGTGGTAGAAGAAGACATTGGTGACAATCTTGTTGGGAGAGAGAAAAGAGTTGAGGAAGAAAAAATTGAGAGAGTGGGAGAAAAGGAGCATAATAAAGAGAAGAGTGAGAGTGATGATGAAAAGAGAAAGAAAAATAAAAAGAGTGAAAATCAAGTGAGAAGCCCTCCTTTAAAAAATGTTGCTCCTTTGAAAGATATACCTTATCCACATGCTCCCTCAAGAAAGAGTAAAGAGAGGCAATTTGCAAGATTCATGGATATTCTCAAATTGTTGCAGATCAATATGCCTTTCACTGAAGCCTTAGAGCAAATGCCAACTTATGCCAGATTTATGAAAGAATTGTTGACCAAGAATAGAAAGTTTCCTGAGCAAGAGATAATTGAATTAGAAGCTGGATGCAGTGTTATTATTCAGAAATCTTTACCACAAAAATCTAGAGATCCAAGAAGTTTTACTTTGCCTGTCACCATAGGAAACCTCAGAGTTGAAAGAGCTTTAATGGACCTTGGAGCAAGCATCAATCTTATACCTCTCTCAATGCTGAAGAAGATTGGAGATGTTGAAGTGAGACCTACAAGGATGACTCTACAGTTAGCTGACAGGTCTATAAAACATCCTTATGGGATTGTTGAAGATTGATAGTGAAGGTTGACAAATTCTTATTCCCAGTTGATTTCTTGGTCAGGGATATGGGGGAGGATACTGAAGTCCCCTTAATTTTAGGAAGGTCATTCATGAAAACTACTAAAGTGATTATTGATGTTGATAAAGGGAAACTTAAGGTGCATGCGCAAGATGAAGAAGTGAGCTTTGATGTCTTTGGAGCTAGGAAACCTCTACGTAATGCAAAAGAATGTTTAGAGTGGATATTCTAGATAAAGTCTGTACTGAACAACAAGAGAGAGTCCATGCATCTGAGACTGTAAAAGGACAAAGGCTCAAGCATTATCTTGGTGGTAAGATTTGGAAACGTAATCGTGGTTGCAAGAATACTTTTTCTTGAGCGAGCCAGGAGTCACCTGGGCGAATTTTGTAGAGAAAAAAAGACAAAATGTTGAACTGGAATTTTCGCTCGGGTGAGGCCGATTTCATATGGGCGAAAATTAGAGGTGTTTACTGGAATGATTTCTCCTGGGCGAGGAATGGCTCTCTTGAGCGAAAATTAAGGGTGCCCACTGGAGTATGTTCTTCATTCGGCCAAGACTGGTCTCGCCTGGGCGAGGATCTTGACAACGTAAAGCTCGCCCGGGGGAGGAATGGCTCGCTTGAGCGAAAATTTGGGGTGCCCACTAAAGTATTTTCGCCGAAAAAAAAAATAGTCTCACTTTTACTCTTGCACGCCACCTTTGCTTAATCTCTCAATCTTCAATTTTCACTGTATAATCTTTGAGGTAAGTGTTCTTTGGTCTCAATTTCTCTCACCTAACCAATTCAGCTTTTATGTCGCATGGCCTAGGGACAGGCCTAATTTTCGGGAAGGTGGAGCAAGCACATCCATAGCTGCGGCAGATGAACATCAGAATACAGAATTTGACACCGACTTTGATAAGATTATGAGGAGAGATTCCTGATAAAACACTCTTTTCTATAATTAAATATTGTAGTATGTTTGTGATTAATTTTCCATTTAATATTTATTTTTGTCAATTTTATTTGTTATTTTTTTATGTTTGATGTGTGGTACTTAGCTTAATGTTGTGGTTTAGTATAAATTAGACTCATGATTGGTTTTAGTCAGATCAGCTTATTATTGGAAATTTTGAGGGGATTAGAATTTTTTAGTTAAGTTGAGTGGGTGATTGATGCATGAAAATTGAACAGGGTTATGACTAGAACAAGGCTTGATAAAAATTGAGGAATTAAAACCAATTAGACTAGTGAGCTGTGAATCCTTAAACAGTTGAGAGTTCCACTGAGTAATGTATCAAGTTGATGTTGCCTGATTTTTTGTGTTATTTTACTTCACAAATGAAAACTTGGAGATGATTAAGACATTTTTGTATTTAGATATTTAAACCCATAGCCAAAAAACCAACCAGGTACAGTTTATAACCAATTTTTTTTTAACCCTTTGAGCTGAAATTTTCTTTGTTACACTCTAACCTTCAATTGATATATGATTAAGGAAGGAGAACATAGGTGAAATTTTCATAATGGGAAGGGTTGATTTAGCTTTGAGATACTGGTTATGTAAAGGAATGGGTTAGATAATTCACTCTTTTGTTTTATAAAAAAATGAAATAAATAAGCAAAAAGAAAAATAAACAAAAAAGTGAATTACAAAAAAAAAAAGAAAAAGAAAAGAAAAATAATGATTGGAAGAAATCAATAGTTGGTAGATTAATTCTTTTCAAACGAAATTTTGTCTCATTTGTAGATATGTTCTCCTTGTCTGAAGTATGCATTTTGTTATTTGAAAAATCAATGTTCTTGATAGCCCAACCTCATTACAACCTTTAGAAGACCTTAAGATCCATGTTGATTGTGTGTTTGTGATTTGACTAAAAATGAAAGGCAACTTTGATTTGTTCAGAGTTAGTGAAAGTTGAGAGAGACACTACCTTATGAGATATTAAGTGAGAAATTCCTCAATTAGATTATCATGTCTTTGTTTGAGTTGTTTCTCTTGTAGATTGATTGTGTCTTTTTCCTGCTTTAATTGGAGTTGGAATCTCTGATCTTTCTTATATTGAATTCTTGTTTTGAAATTGAAAGTTCTTCTGATGATTGAACCATGGGTATGATTTTTGAGCAACCACTGTTTTTGTTTAGGAAAAATCTTTGTTTTGTGCATCCAATTACTTTGCTTGAGGACAAGCAAGATTCTAGGTTAGGGGAAGTTGATAAGTAACAATTTTGTGTTTTTATACATGAGAAAGATTGAGTACTTGTGGGTTTAAGTGTTATTTAAAATAATAATCGCTCCCAATTTTAGAGTTTTTGAATCTGAATTTATGCTTTGAGTCTTGAGTTGAAGGAAATCATTTAATCTCAGTTATTGCGAAATTTCAGGTATAAAAGAATGAAGAAAATGATAGATTGGAAGATTCATGAAGAAAAGAAATAAAAAGTTTAATACAAAAAGACCCAAGAGAAAAGTCACTTAACCTAGGCCCAAAATTGATTTTAAAATGAGATTTTTAGGGTTTTGTGAGGCATCAAGACCTAGAGGACAGGGGCAGACGACTGAAATCAAGATTCTCTTTTTCTCTTGCAATCTTCCTTTCATTGATTTGTAATGGCTACCATGAGTAGCTAAATTCTTCATCTTTTGGATTGAATGTAATCTTTTGAACTTATTTGTATTTTGGTGATTTTAAATATAATATTGAGTTTCTAATATAATATATGTGCATCAATAGTGAGTAGTTACTAATATTGTACTTTATTATCAAATCCAAAATACGAATGGGGAAAATAGATGAAGTTCAATCCCAGAGTCCTTCTAGATCTTGAAAACTTCTTTTTATAATCGCTATTTATTCTTTAATTGTCTTTATTGTTTATTAATTCAAATTACACTCAAATCATCTTGAAACATTTATTTGCTTAGTGAGTTGTGAATTTGAGATTTAATAGCAAAACTGTTCTCTGTGAGATCGACATCCTTACTTTATAAATCTATATTACTTTTGACTCGGTACACTTGCCGAAATAGGTCAACAAAAACACAACTAACAACATTTCTCTCTCTTTCTCTCTCTCTCTCTATATATATATACATGATAACACTATAATCTATAATGAAATAAATTAATTTTTTTAATAAATAATAAATACCTCTTTAATAATGAAATATTTGACTTAGTTAAACCAATGAAAATGATTCAATATGTCAATGTAGTAAAAAAGTTATATTTCTAATACTATTCAAATAGGTAGGATTAAAGTGATTTGTTGACTTGATATAAGATTATGTGGTTTCATGGAATAATCATGTATTATACTGGCACGTACTAATTTTAATTTTCTTTTAAATAAATATTGCTTCATAAAAATATAGGATAAGGAGTCAATTCATTTCTAATCAATTTGGAAGGCACGTTCTAACCTAGGTTGCTATATAAATAATATATTATCTATGTTACTATGTAAATAATATATTGTAGAAAAAATATAGTTATAGTCCTTATGTCTTTCATAAAACTTAGTTTTGATTCTTATATCTTTAAATTAATATATTCGTTCTCAAACTTTAAAAAATATCTTAATCTAGTAATTTCTTCAACTTTGTAATAGATAAAATAAATTACTAAATGTTTAATTTAAATATAAAAATAACTAAAATCACATATTTTTAAAATTTAAAGGATTGATTCATCAATTTTAAAATAAAAATAAAACTAAATTAAAAAAATACAGGACTAAAAATATAATTTTCTTTAATTTAACCTAGAGTAACATACTGGTATTTGAATTATGAATGGAGGTCATTAATTATAAAACATGTGAAGGAGAACAGAGTTTTCAGCTATAACAATAATTATAAGGTCATCATTTATATTTATTTATATTAAGAATATATAAAGTAACATAAAAAATACATGTAACAGTTACTAGGAATTGTAAAGTTTAGTTTGTTACCACGAAGATATGAAAATAACGTTTATAATGTGTTCTAGACATAGGTTATTAAGTTATTAGGTAGTCGAGTTAATACAAAACTAATGATTTTATAAAAATTATGACCATGACTATAGCAATAATGAAGGAATTTGCTATATTGTTTCACTGCTTTTAGAAATATATGATTCCATCCAAAGGGTTATTGAGAAAATTTACCCTTTTGGCACAATATTTTAAGAAATATATTAAAATTAATAAGTTTATAATTAACTAAGATTTAATAATTTTACGCAGGCTTGGGCTTGGCCGATGAACACACTTAATCCTAGGTTAGTGTAGGCTAGGTTAACTCATATGATGCATACGTGGCGTGGTGCATGGGTTGGACCATCGCATGGTCAAATTTTTAAAGCATGGGTTTAGCCCACACATGGCCAACGCAATGCCTTTAAAAATCCCCCAAATTAATTTTTTGCCTTATGCGTTCGTCTTCCTTCTCTATGGTGATTTTAACCTAAAACAACACGAGCAACGACATGTGCCCCAAATCCCAAAATTTCTTCACTATTTGTGTTCAGATTGGATCCTCATTGCACTTTAAGTTGGATTTTGGTTCATTGTTCGGTTTAATTTCTGATTTCGCCATCGGGTTTCTTGATTTTTTAGTTTGGGATTAAGTGTTGCGGTGGTCTATGGTAGTTGGCATTTGGGCGTGGTCTGTGGAGGTTTGTAGTGGTTTGAAGTGGCGGTTTACTCCTAAACTCAACTTTGCATTTCAGGTCTATTAAATGGTTGACTCTTTAAAAATTATATGTGAAGCATATCACGTGTCTAATTCAAGTCCTTAATTTGATGATGCTTAAGTATATTTGAAGCCCTTAATTTAATGTTGAAGTATAGTGATAAATGCACCCAGGCCCTTTTTTATTAGAGAAAGAACATGTTAACAATTGTGTTTGTTTGATTACTAATATATAAGGGTCAATCAAGACAAGCTTATTTTGTCAGTTACCCAACATATGTAAGAACCTTCGTGGGTGGTGCATTGTAATCACAACAAAATCCTGAGGACATGTTCAAGTTGATCACATCGAAGATGAATTGCCATATCAAGCTGATGAGACCCCTGTTGTGTTACCATTTAAATGAATTGAAAAATTATAAGGCTTAGCTGACACCTCCATCATTGAAGAAGTTAATGATGATCATATTAAAGCACTTGTTCATGACATGGATGAAGATATTGACTTCCAAAAGAAGAAGATCAAGAAAATGACAACAACAATGAAGAAAATTCAAACTTTAATGACAATGATGTCTAACGTATAAACATTTTTATATACTAAGTTATGCTTGAAATTTCATATTTCCATAATTACACTAATATTACGTTAATAATTTTTTCAAGAAAAATGGTTAGGACTATTGGCAGAGACGGTTTCGTCATTAGACGTAGCCAACCTAGACGTGTGTTCCCACATCTTTGTATGATGACCTTGCTATAGACCTGGGACATATCCCTTATTCCGGTCTATTACCAGGGTCTGATGGGAGACCACATGGTTCCCATTCCTCCACCCCGTGTTCCCCCTTCCCCTCATCCTCCACTCATTCATCCAGTCTGTCTTCCTCCACCCCATCCTCCACCCACCATACATTTAGATATTCTCACCCCCTCAACCTTATCACCCTGCCATCTCTACATTCCATCACCCCCCATCCTGCAATCAGTGATCCACTGATGCACACCTCATCACCATATGTTGCAACACACCCGGTCTCATATGCTGGTATAGTCCACCACACTGCTGCTACTCTACTGGCCCCTCATCCTCTTTTCCTTATGTCTATCACACTTCCACTGCCTCACTCCATCCGAGATTCACTTCACCACCCTAGCCCATTCCTGCTTCGTTTTACAAGTCTACCATTGCTCCCTTTCTGCCCACACCTCACCTCCCTCAGTGCAACCACTAGGTGATGATAGTGACCATGTTGTGTTACTACTTTTGACCACGAGCTGCTTACTCAGGAGCATCGCTATGATCCTAGAAGTAATATTATATTATATTTAAATTTCATTTTATTCTTTCTAAAGTGGATGCTTAATAAATCTATTTCTGTATTTTTTAGTTTGACACCAAATCAACATGTTGTTGAGGCTATTGAGCACTGCATCAGGTCATCATTTAGGGGGGCCCTTCCATCATTATGATGCCATGCCTGAGGACGACCAACTAAAGTGGTAGACTGATTTTAAGGGAACTTTTTTTATTTATCATATATCGCTCTAATGAAATCATTTTCACTAACATGATATTAACTTATGTCTTTTTTCTTTTTACAGAGTAGAGTGACTTGGGCCCTGCAGGATGAGTGGCAGATTAGGAAAATTAATTTGTTTTTGGATTCTCGCCATATTCTTATATTGTTGTTCAAATTTCAAACATAATGATCATATCACATAAGTTATGGTTGGTTAAAATTTATATTTTTTATGAACTATGGTTGGTTTGGGTTAAAGTATATGTAACTGAGTAAGCGAAATAATCATCGCATATTTCAACCATTGCCTAAGACGTATCCATAAAACCAAAATTTAGTACATTATTCTCGGGATAAATTCAAAACAAAATTGTCATTCTACATCTACAAACCACCTATCAATGACGTTGATCCTTTGTATCCTGTGTTTTTCTTTTTTTCAAGGTAATTGTACATGCATGAACCAATGACAAAGAAAAGGGTTAGAAAGGTAGGGTTCAACAAAACTAATTGAAACTTGATGCTGCTCCATTGTTCTTTCAAGTCCTCAATATAGCTGAGCTCAGTGCTAGTTTGCTATGTATTCTCATCTTCCACACCAAGTAAAGCAAGACTCAACTGTAACTCAGTACTTGAACTTGGATACATTTCATCATCAATGTTTTCTCCATTTTTGAATCCTCCTAATTGTTCCCATGCGAGTTCAACAAATATTCAACTTTCTCATCCCCTTTCAGGATCTATAACTCTGAATAATTGTTAACCAATAATACATAATGTGTTAGTAGAAGAATGTTAGAGATTGTGTAGCTAGTAGGCATTGACATCAATTAAGGACACTAAAACAACAACCATCATTCCAAGTAGGTTGAAAAACATGTTAAATAAAGTAAGAAGAATATAAGTATTTCATGTGTGGAACAGAGAATATAAGTATTTCACCTATAAGAGCTTACCTGGAACAAATGGCTTACAATTGACTAAAACCCAAAATAATTTGTATGCTTGATGCCACTATCATTACTCTATGTACTGCTCTCGTGGTGCTAAGATATCTCTGCAGATAAATAAAAGGCATCAGAGTTTAATCTCTTGAAATAAATTTCAATGCTTAAACTCACTATAGGAACATACGTACCAGTCTAAGAATCTGATGAGATGTGGAGCACACTTCATTCAGTTTTTTCTCCCCTATTTGCCTTTGAGCTGAAAAAACTAAACAATTTTATGATAACTTAGCAGTCAGCTCTGGCTGGGCAAAAACTCAATTTGTAATAAGCAAAATTAAACAGAAACAAAAATTGATAGAGAATAAATCTCGTTAGTCTATACCTTCACAGAAAAAAAAAAAAAAGAGTTCGTGAAAATGGTTCCAATTCCTTAAAGTTTCCTTTGTGAGTCTCTCAACAACTGTGCCTTTCTGTTTAACTTGCAAACTGTTATACAATGTAGAAGCACAAACTTTTTGAAAAATCTGATAAAGATATTTACCTCTAGAGCATCAAGAAGTCTGAGAGGTGTATTGTCAACGCTAAGGAGGTCCCTGACAGATTCGTTATAGATTTCCAATGCCGAAACTTCAAAACAAAATCCCTCTCCGTGTGTTGTGAAAAATCAAAATGTAATCAACATGGGATTTTGACAATGAAAAGGTCATGCAGTGATTAATCGATAAGTTCATATTTCCTTTACCTTTTCAATGTAGTTGAAAATATCTGCTACAACATACTCTGTTATACCATTCATGGTGTATGTTTTTCCGTTGCTAGTTTGTTCATATGCAAAAATGCTTGCTAATCTAATTGTTAATCAAAGACCAAATGAGCCAATATAGAAATTCCAGGAAGTTCATTCTTATGAAGGAAGAAAGGTAGATAAAGGGGAAAAAACTTAGTTGATGCCCTTGAGAACTGAAAGAGCAACTTCCTTTGCTGCTTCTTTATAAACCTCCTTTGTGTGGCTACCATTGCTAAATACTCGATCTACAGCAAAATAGAAAAAATAAATCAAGGTCGATCAAGAGAGGGACTTAATTTTAGCTTTTAACCTATGTTGCTCTAATGGAATTAAAGCCATGAGTATGGTGTTGGTAGAATTTTTTAAATGCAAAAAAAGCAAAGAACAACTTTCTATTTCAATGTATAGAAACGTGAGATTTATGACATTTTTATATAACTTTGACTAATCTAAGATCCCAAAGAGCCCTTGATTGGAAACCCCTACACAGAGATGAAAAATTATACTTTTACGAAGGAACCTCCATAGCAAGGTGATTGAACTCCTTTAGTGAGCTACAAAAAGCCAAAAGAAAAAACCTCTTAGAGGAGAATGGAAGTCAAAACAGAAATATAAAAGAAGTGAAATGAAGAAAAGAGAAGAAAAGTAGAGAAAAGGTTGAACCTTTTGTTGTAAAGTGAACCTTCGACGAGTATCCATCAACCTCCACCCTCCTCCGTCGTCGCAGTCACGACTGTGAGTCACCATTCTTTCTTAATCAACCGTCGCTGGCCTTGATTGTTGTGACATAGATTTCCAGCATCACCTCAGTTGCCAACCACCATGAGTGATATCAAGAACTTCCGTTCGTTCTCCATCAACAGAGAGACATCAAGCCAAAATTTAGATCGAAATTGAAAAAAAACAAAAAACAAAAACAAAAAAAGAGAGGAAGAAGAGAAAGAGTAGAAAGGTTTAACCTTTTTTGAAGAATAACCACCATATATATGGGCCATGAAACCTAGTCAAAGCGATGGGCAGGGTTTGAATCTGGCTTGGAGCAGAATGAGAATGAAAGAGCGAAGTGTTATGGCAGTGAGAATTGGAGAGCCGATGTAGCAGTGAGAATGAAAGAGCGGAGTGTTGTGGCAGTGAGTATGAGAGAGGTGTGGAATTAGGGTTTCTGAAATTAGAGTTGTGAATTTGAAATTTGAAAATGTGAAAGAGTGGAGTAAGAGACAATGATGTAGACGCGGAAGAGAGAGCGTGAGAGAGGAGAGAGGTACAATAGGTGTAAAAAAAAGAGAGACACGTGTCACATAAAAAGGCAGTCATACCTCGTATTTACTGTGTTGACATGTGTCGTTTTTACTTTTTCTGGTAATTTTTTTTTTGAATTAATTTTTTTAAATTTTTGTGAGAGTGACATGTAGCAAGTTTTTTTTATTTGTGCTCCTTGTATTTGTAATATATATATAGATGTATGTAGAATAAAATAATTGTAATTATATTTTTCTTTTTCAAATTTTGGTTTTAAATAAAGAGTAATTAATTTGTTTAAGAAGACAAAAAATTTATATTGAACATTAGTAAATTTATGTCGATCAATATATTACATTATTCAATATAAATTTACGTTGATGTAATCTTTTGTTTGTATGTTGAACTAATAATAAATGTAAATACGTGACATAAGATCTTTTATGTACTTGTTATGTATAGTGTAGTAAAATTGGTTACATTATTTCTATGAAGGAATAATTATATGGGTAAGCTTTTTTATTTCATAAATGTGTACATTGACAAAATTAATTTTTAGATGATTTTATATTTGATGAAACTAATTGTATACCTTTATATATATATATATATATATATATATATATATATATATATATATATATATATATTATATAATATAAAAATAAGATTTAAAGAAAAAAAAAAGAAAGAAATTATATATATTTTTATATATATATTTTATTTTTTTATATCTTTTTTTATATATATATATATATATATATATATATATATATATATATATATATATATATATATATATATATATATATATATATATTGAGGTAGAACACAAATTACACTCATATGTTTGTATATTTCTGAAATAAGTTAATTAGTATTTTGCAAAGTCTATTGATGGTTTCATGTTTTGCTTCTTACTTATTTAGTCCTTTATTTTTCAAGGTTGGTATGAGTATGTTTAACTGTCATACGCATAAGATTTTTTCAAGTAATTCTCTTTGAAGATCCATGAATTTTTAGTTAAGTAAAAATGGATATTTAGATATTAGCAAACATATGGATATCCAAGATAGAGATATCCATCTATGTTTGTTAGTTGTATGTTTAGTTTTCCGAATATTTGTTTACTCATTTCTTTTATTGTTTTCTTTTATTACGGTTCACATTTGTATCTCAGTACATCTGAACATATAACTCATCCATCCATTATTTTTTATGACTCCGTTAATTTTTTTTTTTAATAAATAGACTTATGTTGTGTTGATAGTGAAATTGTTTTTATGATATGTTATTGAAGGAATATGTATAAAGGTAAATATTTTTATTTTAAGAATAATGATCTTAATAATGTGTTTTTCTTTGTACAGGCATAAGAATGGAGTATGATTTCTGAGAACTTATAGGGCTAAAAATTTTAACTATGTAAACTATACTTATTTGCTTGATTTTGCAGGATTGGATTTGTGTACTTTGCCATTATTCCAAGCTACAAAACAGGTATAACTAGGTTCGTATTATATTGATTGATTTAATTACGTAGTTGTGGTTAATCATCATGTCTTGTTCATTATTAAGTAATTTTTCATATTGTGAATTTTTTTGTAAATTTCTCTAAGTTTTAACATATTTTTGGTTGATGTTTAATTGTATTGAAACAGACTAGTCCAACTTCTGCATCGTATATCTGTTGAGGTAAAACACAAATTAGATGGATATGTTTGTATATTTCCCAAACAAGTTAGTCAGTCTTTTATAGAAATCTATGGATGGTTTCATGCTGCTTACCCTTTTAGTCCTTTATTTTTAAAAGTTGGTTTTGAATTAGTTTGTAATTATGCCCATCAGTATTGTCATCCGCTTATAATTCTTACAGGAAATTGTCTGAATTTGAGGATTCCTAAATTCATAATTGGATTAAAATGGATATTTGTATCTTAGTAAACATATGGCAGATTATTAGTCGTAAGTTTTCTTATTTCTTTCAGTTATCTATTATTCTTTTCAGTTACAGAGCTTATGTTTCAAGACAAGAATAATACTAGTTTCTGAAGGTTTTACTGCTGAACATAAAAGTCATCACTCACTTCTACTCATATGTTAATTTTACGACTTCTTTAAAAGTTTTACAGGTAAGCATTTTACGATTTCATCACTTTATATGATGATGACAGATAATTGGTGTTTATCGTCTTTTTTATTTTATGTTTTAGATAAATGATCCAATTATTCATCTTGGAGCTTTGTGCTATATCACAGCATCTCAATATGTTTTCTTTAAGTATCCTTTACTTATATTTCTTCGCATAATGTCACTATAGTCACATTATATTTGTGGTTGACTTCAACTTAAATTTTTAAAGTTTTTAGTTTTATGTATAAATATGCAGATTTTTCATGATGTGAACTTAGTCCTCAATTCCCTAATAAATTCTGTGAGGTTTTCAACTAAAGAATATGCTGTTTTATGTTTTCAAATTTTGATTTTAAAATAATTTTTATATTTATTGAACCTTTTTTTAATTCTATTTTGTCTTAAACTTTAATAATTTTTTATATTATCCTTTTTAAACCTTTTTCATTTTTTTTACAGAAAAAAGTATTTTTTTGAAATTTTATCATCTTCAACTATATCGTAAATTTATAACATTGCATTTCATTTCTCTACATTTTTTAAATTTTAAATTTTTAAAATTCCATTTTGCTTATTTAAATATATATAAAATTCGTTATTTTTAGCTTTCAACTTTTTATTATTTTTGTTCTATATTTCGATAAACATTACCTTTTTTTATTTAAATCTAATCACTAAATAGGAAATGAGTACATTTTCCAAATTTTTAAAACTGTTTGTTTTTCCTTTTATCTTTTTTCTCTTTTGGTTTTTATAAACTTAGAAGATTTTTATTAAAAGGCAAGATCAGCTTTTTGACTGGATCTTGGATTATTGCTCAGTTGGGCGAAAGCCGTATTTACATAATCCTAAGTTTGTTCTAGTTGTCATGGAGGTTACAATAACGCTCTTTTACATAAAGAGAGATTTGGTGTTCCTGTACCTTTATTTACAATATAAAGAGAGATTTGGTGTTCCTGTGCCTTTATTTACAATATAAAGAGAGAAAATGATACTTTCACACTATTGTTTACATAATTCTTATTTGACATTTCTAAGTGTCATATGGGTCTATCAGTTAAAGAGATAATGTATTTGCTTTTATATATAAAAGGATAATTTTGTCAAATATAAAATTGCAACCCATGTATGCGAAATTATTACTGTGCTAACCACTTAAGCCAACAGAGCTAACCATATTTCCTGTTGGATTTTCCATGACAAACCACTTATTTAAACATGATAAACTAATTATTTAAACATGGTAAATCACCTAGACATATATATAAATATGACTAACCACTTATATAAATATAACTACTTACTTATATAAATATGTGGTTAACCATGTTTAAATATGACTAACCACACTTATATAAACATGACTAACCACTTATCTGAATATGACTAACTACTTATCTGAACATGACTAATCACTTATATAAACATGACTAACCACTTATCTGAACATGACTAACCATTTATATAAATATGACTAACCACTTATCTGAACATGACTAATCACTTATGTAAATATGACTAACCACTTATATAAACATGATTAACCACTTATATGAACATGTCATATTTACCATGTATATAAGTGACTAGTCATGTTTAGATAAATGGTTAGTCATGTTCAGATAAGTTGTTAATCATATTCAAATAAGTGGTTAGTCATGTTCAGATCGTGTTCAGATAAGTGGTTAGTCATGTTCAGATAAGTAGTTAATTATATTTATATAAGTGGTTAGTCATTTTTATATAAATGATTTACCGTATTCGAATAAGTGATTAATCATATTTATATAAGTTTAGTGATGTTTATATATAAGTAGTTAAAATAAAAATATATAAGTTTTACCTTATAAAAAACACTAAGCATATGGTGTATTTCAAACTAAAGAAAAAATATAAGTTTCATTTAAGTAAACATAAAATTGGTAAAGGAGACTTTTTTTCCTTTACTTTAAACAAGTTTTATGTTTTTATCAAATAATTGATAAAAAAATTTAAAATTGTTCTTAATTAAATACTTTAATCAAACATTTTTTTATTATAGTACAATAAAATTATTCATACACATCATTTTGTACATTCAAGCATAACTCACACCGCTACCAAACAATAATTATAACAAAAAATAAAATGAATTATTACTAGACAAATGTGCAAAACAAATTCACATATCCGATATAAATTACATAAATTCAAATTAATTTACGGTTCCAAATTCCAGTTCAAAACCCTTTTTGAGACTGAATAGAACCACACCCAGTTCGCGAGCGTGAGTGAAGAGATACACTGAAATTGAGTGCTTCAACCGTGTCTCTGTGTTGGCGGTTTCATTATGGCTCCTAGAATCCTTCTATGCGGCGACGTTTTAGGTCGCCTCAACCAGCTCTTTAAGCGCGTCTCTTCGGTGAGTCTCGCCCTCTTTTTTTTTTTTTTTTTTTTTTTTTTTTTTTTTTTTTTTTTTTTTTTTTTTTTTTTTTTTTTTTTTTTTTTTTT
>Ga0099825_1003604_pt1 | contig 20578 bp, 3 predicted proteins | sample SiratroredBW_FD_76838 | JGI IMG/M metagenome (GOLD analysis project Ga0099825, IMG submission 76838) | Root nodule microbial communities of legume samples collected from California, USA - Siratro red BW | ecosystem: Host-associated > Plants > Roots > Nodule | place: USA: California | collected... | reverse complement strand
TTTTAATTGTATTGCGGTTTGTGCAACCCGCAAAGTGGAAAAAAAAAATGAATGAGAGTTACCATGAATGAAGGCTATTTTCGTCTTTTCCTCAAGGTTAAAATGATAATATTTTTAAATTATTGAGGTGCAGGAAGTCATCATGGAGGTGCAGGAAGAATCACTCCTGACCCTGTGCTCACTATTAGGTTTTTATTTTATACACCGTTGAGTTTTTTATAAAAATATGGGCCCATGTATTTTGCCCAGTATTTAAACTAAAGGTTCTGATTTTTTATAAATACACCACAATCATACTTTGTTGTTTTATGCAATAACTAAAGCAAATTTTGATATTACGACTTCTAAATAAATATTAGGTACTTAACCTTACTTATCATCTCGTATCCAATATTTTAAAATAATTAAACACGAATCTTTGAAAAATGACATTTTCGTATGCATGATCTACTTAATATATTTTTTTGAAAAAGAATTAAAAATTATATTTTTCACGAATATAAAATTTAAAAATTATATTTTTCACGAATATAAAATTCACGTAAACAGTCAACAGTATTGATCAATAATTTACACTATCTTCACTTATTATTAGACTTGCTAAGATTATTATAAATAATTGTACGCCCTATCTTATGTTCTAAATGTGAATTAAGAAAATTTTCAAAATTCTAAACATATCAAAATTTTCAAAATTAAAAATATCAAATACTACAATAAACAGTTTTTCTATTAAAATTAAGTATTATGAATGAAAATACGTACAAGTAGTCAATCCTTGTGTGACCTCCAAAATAAAAATTTAAAAATATTTTCTTTATTTTTACTTGTATTCTTATTTCTTGTTTAGTAAAAAAACAAATATTCTAAAAAATCACCTTTGTATTACTCATTTAGTTAAAGATATTGTTTTAGAATCAAGGTTATAGGGTTTTAATACCTTTTCTATATTAATTCTCGAATTTTAAATCTAGTTTTGTAATCTATTTCTTTATATTTCTTTTAAATTTTTCATAGTTACTTGAATTTTGTTTTTTTTAAGAAAAAAATAAATATTTTTAAAAAATCACCTTTGTATAGTTTATTTAATTAAAGATATCGTCTTAGGACAAATGTTGTAGGATATTAACACCGTTCCTATCTATAACTAATTCTCGGATCTTAAATTCGATTTTGTAGATTGTTTCTTTATCTTTGATTTTTTTATAATTTTTTACAATAAACTATGACGATGACTTCTCTAATTTTTTTTTAAATTTTTATTTAACCCGTTAGTGATTTCAATTACAACATATTAGATCATATAATTTTAAATCTCTAGTTACTCAAATTTGACAAGTAATTGAAATATTATTTAAATATTATGTCCATCTTTTTCATTTGGGTACCAGATATATGTACCTAAGATAGAGGATAGTACATAACTTACTTCTATTTTTGTTATGATTATGTTAAAATTTTGTAATTGAATATAAAAATATTTATTTATATATCTATCATTATCCATTATATAATAGAAATTCTTCATTTATTATACACATTTCAATTTCTACTTTTTTTTTCTTAATTATACTTTTAATTTTTTAATATTTTAAAGGTCACAATTATAATTATGTTACTTATAAAATAAAAACTAATGAAGATAAACTATTCACACACTTCAAATAACCAAACACATCGTTAGGGTACAATATGATTATTTTTTTTTTCTTCTTCTTATTCAAATTATATATTACACATCAACTATAAAATATAATTACATACATTTCTATTTAAATAAGTGGAAGATTTAATTTAATAAAAATGTATGTTCAAAAGTTTTTAGATTATCTAGAGATAGTAAATTATTTATGGGTATTCGAGCATGTTTATTTTAGAAATGATGCATTGGTTTCTTTTTAACATATTCTAAATCCTTTGATATATTTTTGTGTAAAGAGTTGAATAAGACATTTTGTACTTCTTATTAATTTATATTTTTATTAATGAAAAATCAAACTGGTCTTGACAGGAGCTTTTTGATTAGACTATCTACTACCTCAATTTAACTTCTAGCAGTTAACTTCTGACAGTTAACATTTCTAGCTTCTAATTGAATCTTGTACACATTACTTTGTTTAATACAATTTTTTCTTAAAAGTTATTTAATTTTAACAACGGTATAAATATAAACTTATAATGAATAAACTTAAGTTCTCCAGTAACATACAATTTATATTGTAGTTAAGATTTTTTAATAAACTTTTTATTATTGATGGAGAATGAACTTCAATCAAATCACGCAATTTTTTTATATGTGACTCCTTATTTATTTTTCTTGCGTATCTTCGATTTGTTCTTACGGTTTCTTTTATTATTAACTAGCATTTTGTGAGTGATACACCCTGTAAATTTGTATTTCCCAACAATGAATATATGAAATAAATATAAATATTAAATTTTAACTATTAAAATAAGATAATTGTCTCCTTCTTAATCTATCAACATCAATGACAACGCGAACACGTGTACAGCCAACAAGCCGACAAAATCATACAGAAAAGTTATGGGGGAGAATCTTAATATCAATCCCTACCATCTATTTTACTCCATTAGAACATAAGATTCTTTTTGCCATCTACCAAAATTAGTTACATATTTTCAGCAAATAAAATATATCTTTGTTTTTAATGTGTTTTTATGTGGCTTATGATCAATTGAAGTGAATTTAAGTGAAGTTGGTCCAAGTGCTGAATAAATGAGGTTCACAAATTTGCTCTAGACATTATTACTTCATCTATAGCTTTGCATGCTGCCCACGAATTACAGGTATCTTCACAACAAGACAATTGGTGCTAGTGAATTAGAATTGGGCCCATTGTTCTTATTCCTCTACATTTTCTTGGCATCAAAATGTTACTCTCATTTAGATGCTTCCCACATTTTACATCTGTCACTTTTTTAACAGTTGAAGAACAAATTTTATTCGGTTGGTTATTGGTCGTCATAGCATGCAAATCCAATTTTACGAAATCATTTTTTTATAATTATATTGATCGTCAAAGCAATGGAGAAAATAATTTATGGTTTAATGTGATAAGAGATAAAGTGTGAACAAATTTGTAGTAATTAAGTAATCTTTTCACTATTACATGATGTATTTTCTCATGAAATTACATAAAAAAAATATGGATAAAATTATGAAGTAACATAAAAAGGTGCATATAAATTTTATAAGATAACTAAGGATAGTGATAGTTGAATTGATAACTGACCAATGACTTAATTTTGAACTTTTAATAAAAGGTGTGATTAATTTAAATGAACATAAGTTAATTTTATGTCATATTTAATTTAAAAATTTAGAATTTTAGATTTGTGAGTTCTTACATTTATATTGGTCAACTACCTTATTAATGATATAGAAGTGAAGATCAATTGATCATGTCTAATTTGTGTTATTGCATTACTTATGAAATTGAAATTGAATAAATGAATTTCTACTGACTTATACTAATATGTTTAGTTTAAGAATAAGCATCTTAAAAGCAATATATGATTGGTTTAACTTTCTATATTTTTGAAACAATTTCATACAAAATATAAAATTTAAGGTAATGAAGTTATTATTACATTATTATTGTACTTTGAATATTTTTACAATGTGGATAAGTATTACAACAATATCATGTTAAGTTTATGTTGAATTTGATATTTGATTGAGTTGATGAATTTATGTATGTGTTGGACCTTAAATGTTAGACAGAAAAGGAACTTTGATTTGATTATTTGATATTAATATTTTAATTTGAGTGGTATAATGCATCTTTGAGTAGACAAAACGAATTGTGAACTATGAGTATTTTTTTGGATTTGTATTTAAATTTATAATAATTTAAGTAATATTGGTGTAAGTTGATTTGTGTTTAGACTTGAATTAAAAATGTAACGAATTTTTAAGTTTTTGCATGTGTTAGTTTATAAGTTAGATGAAAATTTTGCATACATATAAAAGTCTTGAATGGTTAAATTGAGTTTAAATGATTGAAATGCTAAATTTGTGCAACAGGTGTTGTTTTGTGCATTATGAACTTGTTTGTATGTAGAAATTTGTTTTTTGAATTTTGAAAATTTTGATTTTCCATAATCTACTAAGTGGATTGGGATTCAACCAACAAATCTCAACAAAAGAATTAAGATAAGTTCCAAACCTTAATTCACCCAAAGAATTTAGATATGTTTAACGATGTTAGATTCTCAACAAATTAAATAAAATTAATCTGAGAGTAGTTAAAATAATAATCTAATTAGATTTTTTCAATGAATTGTATTTCACTCCGCGAATGAGTTATGTTGTGATTTTTTATGTTTGACTTAATTATATGTGTTAGAATAGTTAGAAATATGATACTCGTGATTGATTATGGTATGGTTATGTTGAATTGGATTAGTTGAGTTATATATATATATATATTTATTGACTTTGGTTGCATATGTTAAGCAAAAAAAAAAAAAATTCTATGATATGATAATGATCTTCTTACTTTGTTAATGGTCTAAATCGTCTAAATTAAGATGATGAGAAATTAATGGTGAATTCTTTCATACATGAAAACATTGAAAACATGTGTAAATGTACAAATATCAATTATAACAAACTTGCTTTATTTTTTATTTTTAGGCATAATGTTAATCAAAGTCTTGGTTTAGGTGAGGTGTAATAGAATATGTTTCAAGAATGCATTAATCAATATTTCTTATTGAATATCCTTTTGATATTTAGATTCTTGCATTATTATATGATTTATGAAATGAAACAGAATTCGAAATTTAAAATTGTTTATAGTAATATGTATATGACTTATTTACAAGCTTGACCTATATCTAATTATTTTATATTTGATAATTTACTATTTTATTTGTGGAATTTTTTTAAATTTTACAATTATACTTAATGCATGAGGTTGTAGACTTAAGAGATGACTTTGAAAGGATGTAAAAGATTATGAATGTGTTTGGCAATGCTAATAAGCTAACTACTAGTTTATACCGCTAGTTTAGAAGTTAGTTTTGATCAAAACAAAGATAAGTACTTTAAAATAGCTTATTTAATGAGTTTCTAACTTTTGTAAGTTAGTTCAAGTAGTTTGTAACTTATTTAATTTTCTTTCATTATTATCCTTTATATTTTAATAATTTCTTTTATTATAATTTTCTTATTATTCTTAATTTTGTTTTATTTATCATTACACAATTAATTATTGCATCCACTTTTAGGATTGTTTGGGTGACTTCTAAATCTTTTTCAGTACAAATTGAAGAAAATAAGATTAGACATTGAAGTAAGCAATAAATATTTCATTACGTATTGCTATGTAAAAATTATACATAATAAAGTTGATAAAAAAATTAATGTAAAAATATTTTAAATTAAGAATTTTTTAAATAAATTAAATTAAATTTTATTAATACTAACTAATTTAAATAAAAAAGACTTATTTAAAATAAAAATATTACAGCTTTTAAAATATAAACAAAAATGCTAAAAAAATACTTTATCAATTCAGAACTCATAACCTATGAGTTTATCAACTAATAATAATTAGCTTATTAGCTTGTTTTATCAAATAAACTCTTAATCTGATAATTACTTTTATTATTTTGAACTAAAAGATTTAATTTGAAAAGTAAAAATTTATTTGTTTTCTTAATATTGGAATATATCAAATCGTAGTTACATGTATCTAAATTTAATTACTTATTGTTTAATTATCACAAATTTTATTTTTCATTTTTTTTAATTCATAGACTAATGTAATAACAAACTTTTAAGTTAGATGGAGTCATGTGTCTTATGATTAACTAGTATAGGCTTGAAGTGTTATATTTATTTTTTGGTCAGAAAGATAAAATTATTTAAAAAAATTTGAGTTTGAATATAAATTATATAGATTAACGTTTGAGTTAATTGATTGTGTTGGGATAATGGGTGAAGTTAGCGGCAGCTAAGTAAAGATCAACTTGCGCTGGTGGTTTTTTTCTACAATCATTCACAAATTTAGTATATAAATATTGTGAGTTTAAGTTTTAAATTGAATAAAAATAAAAAAGTTAAAGTAACATAAAAAACAACTTACAAATTTAATATTTTGAGATTTTAGATTGAAAATAATATCATTTTTTATATGATTTTTATCTCATTTTTATTTAATCTTTTTAATATTTTTTATATACAATATTTTTTGACTTTGATTTTGGATTCCACAATTAATACTTTACTTTTTTACAGAACCACAACTAATTTGAGTGCTTCTCAATTCAGAAGTTTGTCCTGCGTTATTTACATCTACACTCTCATATGCATGTTTCCCATTTTTCACATCTTTTTAACATATACCAACTGCGACCACTACAATTGGCTACATTAAATACACCTTGGACGTTACCATTTTTAAACAATTAATCTCTCTTAGAATTGGTATTTATGTCTGAGCGTGCGTATATCATATACTAGAAAATAGTGATGTTTTGGAACTTTTTATTTTAAATGTAACTTCTCAACAACTTGTTATAGTAATATAATAATATAAATTTTAAAATTAACATTACAATTTTTAAATTATATTATAATAGTATAATAAGATTATCGAGTACTTGCATCGAAAATAAACACTATGAAAACGTTATTTTTCAACGCGAAATCCCACTGGTTATTTAGATTTGTGTTCGGGTTCGGATTGGTAGCATTGGAGGTTGCCTTCGTGGGGCGCACTGTTGCCTTAACTAAAATCGAAGATTAGTTGTGCACATTTTTCATGGAATCCGGTTTACTTTCCACGTTTTCATTAGTTAAAATCCAAATATAGAAAAAAAAAAAGCTTAGAATAAAAAGTAAGAAATTTAATTTTTGTTGTTTAGTATAATTGAAAGAAAAAAATATTTATTCAAAAGTTTTGCAATTGTTTGATTTATAGAAAAGAGAATGATAATAAAAACAGATACAAATAAATAACACTGTTAATGATTTAAAGCAATGATTTCAAGTCAAGTAAGATGAAGTCTCCTTCATTATCTGAGATATGTTTTATTTGTAGGAATCTCTTTTTCAATTTATTTGTAGGAATCTCTTTCCCAATCTGTGAGACAGAAAAAACTGATAGGCACAGAAGAAAACAAAGGCATGACGATGAGCAGAAACGAAAGCATGGGCTTCACACAACGCTACACGGATAGGCAATGGGTGGTGGACATCTGTGCGACACTGGCGGCGCTGTCGGCGACCGAACTTGATTTGAAAGATTCCCACCCAGTTTGCATCTGCGAAGTCCCGGAATCTTTAACCTCCACCATGAGAGAAGCTTTCATCCCTCAGTTTGTGGGCCTCGGCCCATACCACCACTTCCGTGAAGGCCTCGTCTTCTCCGATCAACAGAAGTTGGCCGCAGCCAGAAGGGTCCTCAAACACTTCCTCCCCAAAAACAGCATCGACCTATTCCAACGCCGCATCTCAAACTTTGACTCTCATATTCAAACCTTCTTCCACCCTGACGTCGCATCCACCTATAATCTTCACACCCTCTCCTACGTTCTCACCGTCGATGGCCTTTTCGTGCTGGCTTTCATCACGCTTCTCAACGGTGCCCACCCCAATTCAGGATTCTATTACTTCGTAACTGGAAAACTCGGGGTGCCCCTCTTCAACGCCTCTGGTCAAGAGCTCACCTTGAATGCTCTTATCAGGGAGGTTTTCAAGCTCGAGACCCAAATTCCCTTTTATGTTTTCAAGCAGATCAGTGGAGTCAACAACCACGAAATTCATTCAGATGCTATGAGTCTCGCCCTCGCTTCAAACCTGCAAAACTTCTGTAAACATGAATGCCCATTTGTCAACTTACAAGAGCTCCCAAATCGTGCTGCACTAGAAGGGTATTATCATTTGTTGGATCTCATGTACCATTTAGTTGTTCCTAACCTTCGTTCTGAACCTGTATTGCAGCCGGACCCTCAGGTTGAGGATAAGGTTCAAGCTGAGAACGAGCCGCAGGTTCAGGATGAGGCTCCGGTTAACGTTCAGGCTGAAGCTCCGGCTGAGACTGACACCGAGGCTGATGATAATAGAAGAACATGTTTTTCTGTGTGCTGTAGAATACACCTGTTTCTGATGGCTACATGCATTGTTATCGGGTTTTTGGTTACGCTCGTTCTGAAGCTGTTATTATCGGTGATAACTTCTATATTTCGTAAGGTTCAAAGGGTGTTCAATTTTGTATTTAGTTTGGTTCTAAGGGCATTGCGCCCTATATGGGATGTGTTAGTGGGATTGGGGAGACACTTAAACCCTGCGCTTCGTTGGTTACACACTGCCCTATCCAAATTGGAAGGTAAAGTTAACCACCCGTTCCTGAAACCTTTGACACAAGCAGTTGAACGTCTTGAAGTTATCACTGCAACACTTGACTCAGCACAATCAGAGGGTGTTCCGCGGGTTGTAATGATTCCATCTGTGGTAGAACTCCACGAAGCTGGGATTTTGTTCCGACCGGCTCAAAGTGGCATCTCGTCCATTGATTTCGATGAACACAAGTGCGTGTTTTACTTGCCTTGCCTCAGGTTGAACGTGAACTCAGAAGTGATAATGAGAAACCTAGTGGCTTATGAGACGTTGATAAATTCCACTACCCCCTTGGTCTTCACAAGGTACGTTGAGTTGATGAGAGCTCTTATAGACACTCCTGCGGATGTGAAGATTTTGGTTGACAGCCAAATCATTCAGAGCGAGTTGAGGAATGAAGCCATCGCGGAGGTTTTCAATAGGATGAACAAACCGATTAGGGCTACGAAGACTCCGAATTTGGATAAAGTGATTTACAAAGTTAACATTATGTTCGACAGTAAACAGAAGCATAAAAGGGTTGTGTCCATGTACACTTCTGGATCATTCTTAACAGCCATTGGAGGTCTCTTATTTTTGGCTTTTACGGCTTTGCAAACTTATTGCACCGTTTACAACTGTGCTGGTTCCTCAGGACTCTCTCATTTGCCTCATGATTTGGATTATGGTAGAAATCATTATTTCATGGGCTCTATGTAAGTTCTACTTTATGGTTCATTGAATAATATATATGTATTTCCAAATTAATCTTTGTGACGCTTATTTTCCAAATTTTTTATGGTCTCATAATTTTTTAATTTTTTTTTTTCTTATTTTTCGTTACCATTCTGTTCTTTTATCTTTTTAAAATTTTTTTCTTTTTATAATTGACTGTGACGCTTGTTTATTATAATGAATAATTAAAAATTATAATAAATGCTACTGGTCCTATCATATGCCTCGTAGATATGTGGTCTGAAAAGCTGAGATGAAAGGTCCAATTCTGTCAGGGCAAGACGAACGGTGTAGAAATTTCAAACGTTGGAAGAGGAAAATCATAAGGGAAACAATTTTAGCGGGGAATTTGAAATTTTGAACTAGGTCCCACAAGTAGATTCTACCTACATTTGCAGTTAAGTGGTCCATAGGTGGACCACAGTTACCAACCCTTGGATGTAATATGAAAGAAGAATGAGTGATTCAAATTAGTTCTCTGGCATCCATTGGATGAGTAAGTTAAATATACATATGGACGAGAGTAAAAAGATAAACCTAAAATTGGAAAGAATTTGTAATAACAATATAAAATAATATAAAAGTAAAATATATCATACATTAAGTATTCTTAACTATGATAAATTTAGAAAAAAGAAAGTCGTAAACAATATTTAAAATCACATAGATACGTTATATATATTATTTATAAAAATATATAATAAAATTATTTAATTTAATATATGTTTATTTTTCAAGATTATTCTTAAATATAATTATTTCCTCTACCTATATTTAACCGTTAATTTTCCTGTCACCGTTTTATTTAATTTTTTTATCTTTTAATATCTCAAACAACCCGTGAATAAAAAAATAAATTAAAATTTATTAAAAAAATACTTTTTTATTTTTTATAATTTTTTAATTATAATATTTAATAATGACTCAGTTTTAAAAATTTTTAAAAATACAAACACGTCGACACTTTTTGCACTTGTACTTTTGCTAGTTAACTTGCTTTCTATGGCATATAAACCCATAAAATATAAAAGTATATATTTGTATATGTGAATAAATAAATAAAAACATAAATGAAATTATTACAGTATATTTTTAATCAGAATTGTCTTATTTACTTATTTTATTGCTTAAATTAACAGATTTAAAAAAACTATAAAAACAACTCATTCTAACATAAATAAAAGAAGGATACTAATTTTAAAATGTATAAATACAAAAGAAAAATTAGATATCAGTTTATAGTTTTAATGTTTCATTACTAATTTACGTATTGTTGTATAAAATATTATAAGAAAGTTATTACATTTGAAGAAACAACTTTAAATGTTCTTTGTTAATTTCTTTCACTAAATTAGTTTCAAATTTCAAAGAAAAAATTAAAGACCTAGAACTAAATTAATACACAATATAATTTTAATTTAAAAAATAGTATCAAAAGGATCGAGTATAAATTATGTATAAAGAGCAAACATTAAGAAAAAAACATTTTCAAATTTTACTAAGTATTTTGTGTTTGATTATTGTAATTAAAAACTTCTATATATATATATATATATATATATATATATATATAGATGCATTCACCCTAAACTTTCTCCTCACAAACTTTTTTTCTCCAATTTTGATTCCTTATTTTCTGTTTTCCACAATTACAATTTAACAATTATACAATAGTAGAGTACAAATCATTTTTATAATTGACTTTGACGTAGAGTAATTTCGTTTTTGCTATATAATACCTCTATTTTTTTAATAGTTTGCCTCAATTTGCAACAAGTCAACTTTTGTCGATCTTGTTAGTTAAAAATTTTGATTCTCATTTAATTCGCCTTTTTTATTTGTCTGTAGATTGTTCTTTATACAAAAACTTATAAATGACTAAATTTTTTTAATAAAAATATTATTACTACACGTAAATAAAACATGTAACAGTCCCGGTTACAATATCTAAAATATATTATGTCATTATATATATAAAATCATTGCAACGAAAGAAAGATTTAAGATTTTAATTGTTTATTATAGAGTTTTGTTATCAGCTATTTCTGTGTAATAGACATTATCATATATTAAAAAAGAATATAAACAATAACAAACAGAGGGAGCTAGTATTTTTAAAATATTTCAACATAAATCTTAAAACATATCAACTTTCACATTTTATCCTATTACAATGCTTTAAATAATTAAGTGTCTATCAATCACTCATAAATGCATTAAACATAAGAATTAAAACTTCTCATTTGACAGGGAAAACTCAGTCATATGAATCTCCATTAACCATCAGATAATTTTTATATATATGACCAATAAAGTTAAAATATCTCATTCTAGAATAATATTTAATTCAATGCATATCCTAAACAATCTAAACATGATATTTTCTTTTCTGAAAATGATATGTCTTAATCACACTTCAACAGGGTTCATACTTCATACTACACATTAATGTACCATACAATCACATTGAATTTAACTTTAACCTTTAAAACATATTAGAAAATCTCAAAAATCAAAATTAAAATATATAGAACACACATTCTTACTCAATCACTCTTAGGCTTGCCTAGCGACTAAACCACTAAGACCAATCTTGCCTAACAAGTCTCGGCCTCGCTGGCGACCAAACCAATAGAACCAAATTTGTCCAACAAGTATGGCTCATGCAACAACCAATGCTTCATAAATAAACTACAATTTCATCAACTAGTCGAAGTACACTTCAACAATCTTAGTAAACAATCAAAACATACTCAATTTGTTCTAAATATAGGATAAATTCCTACCATTTATTATTTTTAGTAACAAGTTGTTTCAACACAAACCAAACAACCCTACAAGAGAAATTTGTAGCTTGTGACCATGTCACATTCACATCCAGATCATCTAATCTAGAGTACTATTAAGACTCAAGTTTGCCTTCACTTGATTGGATGGCCGTGTGCTCACAAAGAGTTCCAACCCCTAGAGGACACAATGATAGCTTAACTTACACCACAAAGTCTTGATTAATAATATAAATACATCACTAGGACCTTGAACTAACAAAAACTAATCCTATAGCCATAGACACTACATGCAAAACACATTTACCAAGGTACACAAGAAAATTCAGAACTGACTCAAAGAAAAAACCAGTAGAGTTGAACTTACTCTAATAAAAAGTATAATCTAACAATTTTGTTTTATCATTGCCAGAAGCCTAAAGGTGGTATCTATTAATCTCTCTATATAATGAAGGATGGAGTTAGAAATCTAAAAAGAAGGCAGGAGAGAAAAAAAAATCTGTAGAGAAATAATGGTTATATTAAAATGAAACTTGAAGAATTTATGGACTTTTTACTTCAATAATAAAATATTTAGGTTCTATTTTAATTATATAACTTCTACTCTAAAATTATTTTCTAGATCTTTGAAAAACAAATAAATGTAAGTTAATATTAATTAAAGATATTGAATTCTCAAATACATATGTATTTACTTAAGTAAATTATCTCATCATATCACAATTTAAACTTTACCAAAGGTACCTCTCTACCATTATTATATCTCCAAAGATGCTTTAATTATATGTGACTCACCAACTACTTATTACTTCTCATGTATAATATAGATTCTAAAATCTAATAAGAATTAGACATCTTCCAAAAAAAAATAGATATTAAAACTCATTATAATAATACCAAGATAATGCCTTTAAATTAAGGAAACTAGGTTGTCAAAATAGGTGTTATGTGAATGAGTGTTATATTAAGTTAATTATCCAAATTGAGTTAAAATGAGTGAAGTATGATGATTGAACAATTTGTAGTTGTATTTGATCATTTTGAGCTTGTCTAATATGTTGCATAAGTTAAAATGAAGTGGTAATCTTATTGAAACTGTTTTGGTTGTGGTACTAAATATGTCATTTGATATTATTATTCAAGCTAGATTATCATCACTCAAGAGATGCATCATTTGCCAATGTCACTTAAGTCAGATTATCATTATCCAAGTGATTGTTTCCGCTTAAGTGAAACTATAGCCACTCAAGAAAAATTATGTTTGTAGTTTAAATTAGACTTAGGTGGATTTTCAACGAAATATTTGCTATAGTGACCAATTTTTTATTCAAGTAGTCAAGTTTTTTATTCAATCAAAAATAGAGTAGAAAATCACATTGCTTTTAAGCAAAGTGATTTTGATTATAAAAGCGCTCATATATATATATATATACTATTGTTATTAGAAAATTAATAAAACAAAAATGTAATAATATAAGAGATTAGTTTGAATAAAGTAACATTTACAAACCACTAAACATGTAAACTAACCAAGCAACTGTTCTTGATAAATAAGGAAGGAAGTATACAACCAAAAATTGAAAATGTGCTTTGTACTTAACCAAGCAAATAAGAAAGTTTAAATAATAATTCAATAATTACAAAATATTATGAATATTTTAAAATAAGAACTTTAATATTTTTGTTGGGCTTGAAACTGTGCACTTCAAAAGCAAGTGTGAATCCTTTAAGTAAGTGATTTAATTTACAGGACTGTTTTCAGCCTTTGCCAATCTTTGTGGACCTTTTAGGATTGGTCCTAATTAGTAATTTGCATTTCACTGGTTGGAATGGTCTGTGAAGAATCACATATTTGAATTTTGCTTTTTGATGTAAATTTTGAAATCTGCAGTCAAATTCTAAACATGATATTATAAATCAGTAAGATGTATAAGATGTATTATGTATTATAAAGTATAGAAAATAGATAAAACGGAGATGGAAGATTATTAAATTGCTGGCTTGACATTGGTAACTGGTGATGGTCACAAAAAAATGTTTTACTGGTGCAGTGAGCATAGGAGCATTTCTTTCAATACTTCTTACATATATTGAAATTGACTCAGGGGTACAAAATGCATCAAAGAGGAAGCAGCAGTTCCCAACGTATCTAAAGATAGCATGGTGGTCTCTTGTAAAGCATTAGAAGGATTTCAAATGACAACATGTGAGTTTGGGCTACAATAGGTCCATGTTGTAGGTTAAGCGTGAGAGCCTTCCTGTTTTGTCTACCACAGTCCACTGTGGAGACAGTTCCATCTTGAAAGAAATTGCAAATTGACGCTCTACCACTATATAATCCTTACATTATTTACAAATAAGGATAACAAAACAGTATTAACGGAGCAACAAATAAAAGTAGAATGAATAATTAAAAAATATATAAAAAAAAATCAGAAAAGAAAGATTCCAAAATAAAGAAGATATGTAGAATTTAGAAACTTATAGACAAAAAAATAAGAAAATAAAAATATTAAGATGAAGATGACAATATAAATAAATAAATGAAGATAAAGATGATATTATAAAGAAATAAATGAAGATTAAATTGATAATAGAAATAAATAAAGATGAAGGTGATAGTATAAATAAATAGCTGGATTGAGTAGAGTAAAAAGAATAATAAAAAAATATGTAAAAAAAATCATAAAAGAAATATGGAAAAATGAAGATTGGAGTTTAAAGAAATTGTTGGATTGAGATTACATAATACCTGTTGATGTTCATAGAATATGATTGTTTTGAAACTTCCATTAATATCTCTTTGTAATATGGTTTGTCCATTATGCAGGTATATTTTGTTATAGGACAAAAAGAAGTGAATAACAGATGGTTGTATGACAGCAAGAAGGAAGAAGAGGGTTTCTGAAGAATGGATAGAGAAAATGCCAAAAGAGAAAAAGAAAAGGTTTATATAGAAATTGAAAAGTTTTGTTGGTAACTGTGAAAGACAATGACAGTTGTAAAAAAATTTGAAAGATTAAACCATAAACATATATTATTATATAATATATAAAGTATAAAATATATGAATAAAATATGAGATATAGAAAACATATAATATATGTAATATAAATAATATATAATTTAGATCTTAATATATATATATATATATATATATATATATATATATGTTTATAATAAATGTAGCAATCTCAATTCTGGCTTTACATATACCAATATAGTGGAAGGCAACTCAAAGTAGTGTAAACTCAAAGTAGTGTAGGCAATTATAACCCGAAACCCAATCTCTGCTCCAATTAAATATATACATATAGAAATTTTTTTGGCAAAGCCTGTAATTGATTTTGAATTTCATTTATGACAGTAGTATATCAAGATAGTTAAAAATGGTAATCAGCCAATAAAATGGTAAATCATTGAAAGGTAACATGAATCAGATTTTACTTTTATATATATATATATATATAACATATTGTTTATCAACAAGTAAAAGAAATAAAAGAAAGTACTTGAGAAATTTTATAAAAAATATGCTTATTAAAAGTGACTTAATTTTGTTTAATTTTAATTCAAATTAAAACTTGTTCAATTTAATTAAGAACATAAATCTTAAAACAGGTAAAACTTTTAATCTTTATTTTAATTCAAAATTTATTTTGAATTTTAATTATATTAATTTTAATTTTTTAATGATTTTATTTTAATTGAAACTGAAACTCATTTAACAAAAAATATAAATAGTAAAATAAAAAAATATTAATTATTAAATTTGAAATTTGTTTTGAGTTTAGAATTTGTTTTAAATTTTAATCACATTAAATTTAATTAGGCCACAAACACATATTAAAATACAATTTTAATTATATTAATTTTTAATTAAAATTAAGTTTGGATTGAATTTATCCAAGAAGAAGACGAGGAGTCGGTATAGAAAAAAATCTCGATTTTGACAACATTGTAATACACCTAAACAAAAAAACTAAACTTAAGAAATTAGTAATTTGATGAATTTAAAATATTTAAACTTAAATCCATACAATTATTTACTTAATACAGTAATAACAAATACATATAATGTCATGATAGACAAACCAATTAAACAATAACCATAAAATTTTGTAAACGTTAACAATCCCTTGGTAGAAATGAATTGCAAATAGCACCACTAAAGCATCACTTAAATCCTAAACCAGATAGATTATATAATATAACAAAATGCCATATGAAATCAATAACAAAAAAGTGTAACCTTAAATTAAAGAGAGAAACACACACATGTATTTGATGAAATGATTACTTATGAATTTATTGTTGTGTTGAATTGAAATAGAGTTGTTTTATTATGATAACTTATCCTTGTACATTTTGTTGTGTGACATATTATAATTGTACTGTGAACGTGATTAAATGTAGGTGCAGGTCTTAATATTTAAAAGAAAATGGAAAGATGATTAAATATATATATATATATATATATATATATATATATATATATTAATAATGGTAATTCTAAAATTGAGTTTGTATTTGTTGAGATAGTTGTTTTATGTAAACCAATCTGAAATTTTTCTTTTATAGTAGCCAATTAGGGATGACAAAAAAAACCTAATCTGTGAATATTGTCTGGCTCATTTTGATGGGAAATTTTCACTTTGATTTCATTCACTCCATTTGGAAAACCATTCCTTCTTTCTTTTTTTGCCACACAATTTTTAATTCTTTCTCTCAACTGTTATTTGACTTCTTTAGTAATTACAAAGCTCACTTAAATCCGTAAGGTAGTTTTCCTTTTATAGTACAACCTTAATAACACATTTTTTCCATATTTATTTCCTTTGTAGAATTTGGTTGCATTTGAAGATGCACATATATGAAATTTATTAAATTAAGTTGTTTTTGAGACTCACATTTAATTATTTCTATTTCTTTTTAATAATTTTATTTATATTTTACTTTTTTACACGAGAGTATCTTAATTTACCGTTCAATAATATAAACAGTTACAATATATGTTTCTAACATTAAATCATTGATTGAATTATTTTTTATAATTTTTATTTTTATAAAAAAATTATTTAATTAATATTTGAAATAGTAAAAAATTCGTTGATGAGAATAAAAAAAAAATATTTTAAGTAAGACGAAGATAAACTTTTTAATTCAAAAATCAGAATGAGATAGTCAAATCTATCGTGCTCTATCGCCATCTTATAGCCAATAGACAAATGCTACTTATTAATCATTGTTTTGTTATTACATCTCAATAAGATGTTGTTTTAAATCTTTTATCAATAAATTTAGAACACTGATTAAATACTTATATTGATCTATTAGTACATATTATATATATATATATATATATATATATATATATATATATATATATATTTTATGCTTAAAAACAAATAACATTGGATTGTATATTATAAAACTAAGTTATGACAATGTTAGAACACTTATTAATTAATATTTTCTTTGTAGAGGGTAAAGTTGTAAGAATGTAGGAGTAAAATAAATCATGAAAATAGCCGCGCACAAATAGCTGATGCGTCGTCTATTTTTAAGGTTGTTGACTCCTTAATTAATTAGAAAACGACATTTCTTAATCAACAACTTGATCTTTCTTATGAAAGTTCACATTTGTCTTAATGTCATTCTTTAAGTTCAGGTAAACTTATTAAAATTTAAAATATTCATGATATAATACACACTTTATTTTCATTCAAAGAATCACTTGAAAATTATAGAACTATCTGGTTTTCACATTTGGTTTAGTGAATCTTAATTCTTGTATTTATCCGTTTTAATAAATTTTAAACCATGAAATAATACCTCTGAAAAAATATTATTAGTATTTTATAATCAAATAATAGAGCTTACTTATAACGAGTCTAGAATTTTAGCAATACATGTTTGATTCAATGAATTTTTTAATTCAAATTTTACATATAAAAAAATCTCCATTGAAAAGTTTACTATACTATAAATGCTTTAAAAATAAAAAATAATGTACAGATTTTATCGTGAGAAAATGGTAGCAACGATATTTTCTTAAGGAAAGTGATATTCAAAATCAACTAATAAAAAACACATCTGAAAATTAATATATTAATTTTTGAATTATATTTTTACCTTAAAAACTAATATATATTGTTGTATTATTAAGATAAGTTGTAAGGTGAATTTTTTTAGAGTATTAAAATAACACTTTCATATTTTTAAATACCTAAATATCTACTTTTTTTATTTCTCTTTTTATTATATTATATTACTTGTCATGTTTATATATTCTTTTTATTAAGTATTATTTGGAGGGTATTTAGCAATTATATCTCCATTCTTTTATGATGGTGAAAGCAAATAAATATAATTAAAAATTTGATATAATTACTATTACAATAAAAGATTATTATCAAAATATAAGAATAAAATTGTAATTATATATATATATATATATATATCAAATAATAATAAGAACATTTTAATTTGTATTAATTACTATAATTATATGATAAAAATATTCTCAAATTTTATTTCTACAACTGAATGATTATAAGTAGTTTCTCGTAGTTCATTAAAACTAAAAAATTCTCAACAAAAAGGTCAAACAAAAATTATTTGGTTGTTAATTGTTATATATTTGAGATGTTATATACATATTTTTCATTTTAAAAGAAGACAAGACCCGCTAACCTCGGAGTTTTTCAAGGCACTAAAAAATTATGAACTTGCCATTATAAAAAGACAAAGACTTTTTTTTCCTCTAGATCTTTAGAAGGATTACCCCCAAGACCACATTTACTACTGGATCTTAACAAAAAAATTTAAATATATATTTTTTTATTTTGTATTAGAGAAAGGATAATATCTATAACATCAAAATTATTCTTTCCACATAAATTCTAAAAATTTTCAAAATAATAAAAAATATATATTTAAAATTATTTTCTATTAAAAAATTATATACTGCAACATAGGGAAATCTACCGAAAATTATTGAAATCTTGCGTTTAATCTAGTGTAGTTGGACTTGGATTTTAAAATTGTTGGGTAGATCGGATGACGATATAGTATAATAATAAATAGAGCCAAATTCTTAAAATTTTTCCATCTCTATAAATATGTTTTCGCTTAAGAGAAAAACAGTCAGAAGCTGGCAAAACCTAAACCATGAGCGTCCCGGAGAAAGTAGAAAACAACACAGACACCGTGGCAGTGGCGATAAAGATGGAGAATAAAGAAGATGAAGTGTGTGTGTGCCGTGTCCCGACATCGTTGAGAAGCGGCCACCCAGAAGCTTTCACCCCTCACTTTGTGGGCCTTGGACCCTACCATCATACCCGCTTTGAGCTCACCATGACAGACGAACTCAAGCTAGCTGCAGCAAGGAGGATCCTCAACCACGCCTTCGAAATCCGCGTCTCCGATGTTCAACCTTTCTACCATCAAGAAGCCTTCCACTCCTATGGCGACAAGGATGATCAGATCCTCCATGATATCACCATCGATGGCTTATTCTTGTTGGCTTTACTTTACAGGAGTCTTGATGCGCAACCTCACCAACACATTTACTTCTTAACGGGAAAACACGGCATGCCCCTCGTCAACACTTTTGGTGTAGAGTTGACCCTCGATGCTATCATCAGGGACGTTTTCATGCTCGAGAACCAAATTCCCACTCATGTCCTTCACCAAATCAACCAAGCCAGCAGCCACCTCGAAATTCAATCACATGATTTCGGTGCAAAAATGCAAAGGTTCTGTCAAAACTACTGTCCACTCGTCAACTTCGAGAAACCCTCCAAAAACCCAGAAGAGCACGCTCATTTGTTGGATCTCATGTACCATATGGTAGCACCTAAGCCCGACCCTCAGTCTGCACCCAAACCTAAGCCTAAACCTAAGCCTGAGCCCGACCCTAAGCCCGATACATTGACGAATGAGAAGCCCGAGTCTGCGGCAGTGACGACTGAGATGCCCGGGTCTGTGGCAGTGACGATTGAGAAGCCTGAGGGTAATACGGACAACGCCAAGAGCCAAGAAGATAGTGCTAGTAAGACAAAGACAGAGATAAAAGGATGCTGTTCCATATTCGGTTCCATATGCTTTTACATACTTGTGTTTTTCGTGATCATAGGCATGATTTTGTGGTATTTCATTTATTTCATTTGGAAAATAATTTTTGGTGTATTACGTATTCTCTATGTTATTCTTAAAAGGGTGTCATCAGTATTTGTGAAACTTGTAACTTTCTTTCTCCCTCTGGTTGATGAGACTATCGGGGTACTGCCCGCGGCTGAACAACAAAAACTTACACCGGTCATAAGCAAAGCTAAGCAAACAGGTGAAACACTTCGGCGACACTTCTTTGGGGAAAAGGATACACGCCCCGCTGTTACAATCCAATCCGTTACAGAACTCGATGGTGCTGGGATTCACTTCAAACCCGCGAAAGGTGGCATCAAAGACATTAAATTCGACGTGGTAACGAAACAATTATTTTTGCCTGTTATCCAATTGGATGAGAACTCGGAGGTGATAATGAGAAACCTGGCGGCGTACGAGTCATTGACTAGACCCTCTTACTTAATCTTCACAAGGTACGTTGAAATAATGAGAGCTATCATAGACACTCCTGAGGATGTGAATCTCTTGGTGAATAAGAACATCATTGTGACAGAGCTGAGTGATAAAGTGGTGGCAG
>Ga0099825_1003603_pt1 | contig 20586 bp, 6 predicted proteins | sample SiratroredBW_FD_76838 | JGI IMG/M metagenome (GOLD analysis project Ga0099825, IMG submission 76838) | Root nodule microbial communities of legume samples collected from California, USA - Siratro red BW | ecosystem: Host-associated > Plants > Roots > Nodule | place: USA: California | collected... | reverse complement strand
TGGGGGGGTCGCCGTCCGGCCCGCCCGCCCCCCGTTGTTTGTGTATAGTTGTGTTGTGTTTTGTTTTTTTTTTTTTATAAAAATAATGGTTTTGTTTTTTTTTTTTTTTTTTTTTTTTTTTTTTTTTTTTGCTGACTATGCCAAACAAAAACAGATAGAGAGAGAGAAAAGAGAGAGAGTCTCGCTTTCTAGGAGATTTCGCTTCTGCGTTTGGTGAGAGATTTGGGAAAAAAACGCGATTTATTTATAGGGGAGGCGAAAACAATTAAACACAGGGTTTGAAGGACATTAATATTTAAACCATTGTTGATGAAAAAGCTATTTTAGTTTTAGGTGGGGTTTGGGAAAATCTGTTCTGGTGGGTCCACCTCATCAGGTCTTCAATACCAACACGTTTTTGCTTTTATTGTTTTTTCTTTTGTTTCTTCTCAAACTCTACAGTGCATGCTAAGAAACCAACACTCTCATTTCTTCTCTTTTTGGAAAATAATCACCAAAATTAATCACCCCACCCAAATATAAAAAATTCTTTTTTATTTATTATTTTACACGTGTTGCCCTGCTGTGCTTCATGGGATTGTGTTTATTTAGCCTTCTCACAGTCACTTTTAGTTTTATTAACTCCTTTTAGCCCTTCAGTACAGGTGAAATTTATTCAAATATTGGTAAAAAAAATTATTAATTGAGTCCTGAGTCCACAAAGAAAATTTAATTACAAGTCTATAAATAAAAGTGTCAACACAAAATTAAATATAACGTGATTCTAGTTCAAAACTGTTTTAAGTTCACTAACTTTTGCATTAGAATACTTGAAGGATCCCTTTGAAAATCAAAAACTTTCCAACCGGGAAAGACTAATCCATTTTAGGAACTCGTGAACTGAAGAAGTAAGATCGAAGAGCTGATTTTGCTGAAGAAATACTTAAAGAACGTAACTGGTCACAGGGTTAATCTACCTTCTAATAACAAAAAATGTATTTAATCAAACTTTAATCTCCACTCTTAAATAATATAAACATCATTCAGTTCGAAATATAACAAAAATAGTAATTACACGTGGTTTGGCTTAGTTGAATTTGATTTTGGTGTGTGTAGAGTGAGGTGAACACGATTGGATTCTCTGACACTGGCTTTTTTTTGTTTTGAATGTGGGTAAGAGTGAAGACGCAGTTGAAGATGGAAGTAACGTATTGGGTTTACGCACTTCCCAATTTGGTTTCAAAACAAAGGTGTGTGTGATAAGCGAATACAAGAAATTTCCATTTTGTTGTGCTTTTCGAGTACCATTTTCTCATTCCAACTCCTGAAACCTCGCGTGGTTGCAGAGGGAAGAATGTGTTCTACTCGAACTTCATCATCTTTTTCTGTACAAAAAGTCCCTTTGGTCAAACCGACACCAATAAATTACTCTTTCGCGAATACAATCCAACACCAACCGTTTTACTTTATTCCTCTTGAATCAATTTAACTGTAGAATCTTTTGTGTGTTTATCCATGGAATCTACAATCATCTTTACCCGCTTCTTTAATTTTACTATTTTAATCGCTTTATTCCTTGTGCTGGAATATAGGAAAAGTAAATAACTTTTAAGAAATCTGGTTAATTCGCTTTAAACTTCTTGAACTCTGTTATTGACCCATCGTGAATACAAATTGATTAAACTAATCAATTGCCATGCGTGTATTTGTAAATAAATAAATAAATAAATATATACGTATATTGTTTTTCGTAAAATGCTCTTGGTTTCTGAGATAGTGTTGACTATGTAAAATCGTAACTAATAAAATTTGTTGCTGCATAGAGGCACCGAGTGAGATTCAAATTCAATTCAGTATCGGTGCATGCATTATGACGCACTTCACATGTTCAATTAAAGTCCCTTTCACAAAGTATTTGTTTTTTTTTCCTCTTTTCATTTCAAAATGTGTAAGAATAGCGCAAGGATAAATTACTCCATATTTTTTATTGGAACAGTCAAGAGAAAAATTAACAAATATTCAAGTGATTGTGTATTTTTTTTTTTCACTAACAAAACGTAGAGAAATATTGTATTAAAATTAGAGAGGAGCTATTATGCGTGGACGACAAAAAATACTCCGTCTATTAAAATTACGTTTTTTTCCTTGCGCTAAAAATATCACGTTTTTTTCACCTAAAATTAAGGTTACGGTGCATGACCAAGACAGCTTTTAAAATTACAACATCTTTTTATATGACCTGGAAATAAAAATGATCAATTTTATGACTATTTTGCTACTAGAGTATACAAAATAGAAAAGGTAAATATTTATTATTTATATATAGAATGTAGTAACCTTTAAATATATAAACATACTTAATTTTATTTATATTTAAGTTTAAATAGTTAATAACATTATTAGTATTATGATTATGATTCAAACCTAATACACATAACCAAGCACAAGACCAATAATGACACAAGTTAATTGTATCCAGACCAAACAACATTGTATGAAGACCGTAATCAAGCACAACACCAACAATCATACAAATTTAATTGTATCCAGACCAAACAACATTGTATGATGACCGGTATTAATACATTTGAAATAATAATAATAATAATAATATAATATCTGGTAATAAGCACTTGGAACTGCATATAAGGGTTCATTAACAAAAGGCTAAATATAATGACAAAATACCAATGTGATTCCTATTCTATAAGCTTTTTACTCATTCTGACACTAACTAAAACATGAAAGTTTTTACAAACCTAAAACACATATAAGACAACATCATGAGCAGTTCATTCAGTTTTTCTCTTCACATCCAAGGACATTAGCTTATTTTTCTCCCTCTATGTAGAATACTTATTTTATATTACAAATTATCACAAAATCATATATAAAAATATCATATGTATTTTAATTTACTTTTTTATATCATGCTATTATATATTATATACATTAGCATGTCGTACTAAGAAATATGAATTTAATATTTAATCTATATATAAGAGATATCTCCCTCCATCTAAAATCTTAAAAACAATAAATTTTTAAATTTATTTTATATATTATTCATTCCGCTAGTCTCCCTAATATGAAACTTTTTTAACTTAAATCCTCACATATTTAAAAGTCACCAATGTATTAATATCATGTGTGACTTGATTTAAAAGGTAAATAATATTTTATTCAAACATTAAAAATAATTAATTGACATCATAAATTAAAAATTTACTTATTTTTAATGTTTTAATAAAATATTAATTATTTCTTACATTAAACGACCAATGATATTAATATATAAATTCAATTATTATTAATATTTTAATAAAACATTGTTTATTTCATTAAACCACACGTGATATTAATATATTATTTTATATATGTACGAGAATTTAAATTAGAAGTTTCATATTAGATGAGTAAGAGTGAGATGAATAGAATATAACAAAAATTTACAAATTTATTGCTTTTAATTTCTGATGTTAAAATTAATATTTAAATGATTTGTTGTTTTCATTTTTTTCTTCAATGCGGTAATAGTAGAAGTTATCTCGTTTAGTGAAGTAGATACAAAAGAAATAAAAAACAAATAAATAGATAAGAGATAGACTATAGAGAATGTAGGTTGTTTAATTTAAAAAAAAATGGGGAAAATAGACGTTATTTTGTTGAAAATAGACGTTATTTTGTTAAAAATAAATAAAAATTGTTTGGTAGAAGAAAAATATTTCTTAAGAATACTTAATTTTAAGAAAATATTTATTGCTTATTCATATTTAATTTATTATTACTGGCTTCTATTATTAATATTATTTTTAATAATAAAAAATCAATTTATTTATATTAATGCTAATACATAAAACAAAGAGAGAGGAAAATGATAACTTACAATGTTTAAAAGAAAACCAAGTTATCTAAACGGTTCATTAATTTATCATGAAATGAGTTAAATAAATAGTTCCCAAGTTTTGTACACGTCGATTTGTTTCAACTTATTTTTTTCATAATTCATCCATAAGAAGAGAAAATATACCCTATTCTCATTCTTAGAGAACGAGACAACGTAACAGGATATAAAAATAAAAGGAAAGTATAACCAAAATGATTTTATTTTAACTAACAATGAAATTACATGATTATAAATATTTTTGGATGATTAAATAGTTATGCCAAATCTGTGTCTATTATGATCAAAATGTATGAAGTATCATGTTATTACATTTATCATGTTAATATTTTTTTTAACAAAAAAAAAGTTTAAAATAAAAAAAGAACATTAATAATCAATTTAGTAACTAAAATTGATATTTTAAAATTGATTACTGATTTGATTACTGTTGTTAGTTACTATTTCAATAACAGATTCAGTCACATATTCAATTAATTATTATATAATTTGGTTACAGATTCAATCACTGAATTTGATTACAAATTGAGTTAGTAAACTAGTCATTATATATTAATAACAAATAAAATAGTAACTGATGTTATTTGATAATTAAATTAATCATTGTTATAATTATGATTAGTGATGGATTTTTGTTTTAATGATGGATTTTAGTTATTTAGTGATTGAATTTTTTGTCACTATCGATGTTTCTTCTTGTAGTGTTAGACTTGAGTGGTATAAATATATAACTTAAATGGTATATTAGAATTTAAAAGAAAAATGTCAAGATAACTCTTTCAAATAATAAAGACACTCATATAAATAAAAACTCATATATGTGTGGACCTTCCATTAAAATAGTGTTTTTTTAAACATTATTCACTAAATATGTTTTAATATTTTGAATGAGTTTTTCTGTTTTCAGTTATATTTTTTTCATCTAGTAAACTCCAACTCCACACTTTAATTAGATAATAACACAAGTTAATTAATAAGGGATAAATTAAAAAAAAATAATGATTAAATTAATCTTTAAAGATATTAATGTATAATCATATTATATTATCTTTATATAATAGTCATTATATTTGGTCCTAATTTAATTTATTTCCTATGATTCTCATTGTATAAAATTATCTTTTTATAATGTTTACTTTAAATAAATAAAAAGTTTTGGCGACAGACATACTTATTAATATTTTAATATTTTATTGGTAGATATTTAGTTCAATACAATAAATATTAATATATTCTGTATAGTATAAGAAAAAAATGCAATTCTAATTTTAATAAATTTTGTTTGAACTTTGTTACAAAATAAATAGTTAAACACATATTTTATCTTTAATAATTACATGTTTATTTATTAAATTATACTTTAATAACCATATATAATTACTAAATACAAAACATATATTGAATTAGCTTAACAAAAAACTGAAGTTCAAACTAAATTATTGGAATTAAAGTTTTTTATTAAAATTATAATGTTTTTATTAGGTTAAAAACAAAATATATCAAGTTATTTGTCTTATTTTATTTTCAATTAGTTTATAATTTTGTTATTCTTATAATTTTATAGTATAAATACCTCACAGAAGAATTTTAAAACTATAATTATGAGTATAACTTTTAGGGTTTCCGATACATCATTACAAAATTTAATATAATTATTGTTTTTACAATACAACATTTGAAAATATCACTAGTGAAAAATAATAATTATTAATTAACTTCAACCACTACTGTGTGCTTGCTTATTTTCTATTTTTCTTTTTAAACTTATACTAATCTTCCAGTTAACGATAACACTATTAATATTTATTCAAAAATTACGTCACATCTCAATAATTATTTTACGATAAATTAAATATTTTTTTAACAGTAGTCAGAGTTTGCTAAATAAGTATAAAATGAAAAATTTCATAAGTTACCTTTATACGTACAAATAACAAATTAAATCATCACAAAATTCAACTAGTTAAAAACTATTAAATTTAAGTTTTTATTAACTGAGAATAATTTATTCTTACAAAATTTCTAGAATAATTTATTCTTACAAAATTTAATAAGATAAATATAAACTTATAGTGTCAGTACTTTTAGCCATTAAAAACTTGGAATCCATTCAGAAATTATAAAGTTTCTGATTAGCTGAGAACGGATGAAGAAACGTGGAAGGTTGAATAGAACAGAGATCCAATGAATGATATGTTTTGGTAGTCAAAATAAATATATAAAAAATATATATATATTTTACTAAACAGTAACTATTTGAATTGTATAATGTTATGTTAGTTAACTTTATTTGTATAATGTTAGGTTAAAATTATTGTATAATGTTACTAGATAAAAAACATATATTCCATTAGCTAACAAAAATGAAGTTTACACTAAATTATTGGAATTGAAGCTTTTCATTAAAATTATAATGATTTAATTATATTAAATATATATGTATATTTATCTTAATTTATTTTCAATTATGAATTTATTTATTCTTATAATTTCTTAATATAAAAATTTAACAGAAAAATATTAAAGTTATAATTATTAGTATGAGTTTTTTACAATAAAATATTTTAAAATATAATAGTGAAAATAATATTATTATCTTCAGTTTGTGTGTGTGATTACTTTTATTTTCTAAATTTTGGTTGTACCGATCTTTCAGTTAAAAAAAAAGATGTTAATGTCTATTCCAAAGTTAAATTGTACGTCACATTCTAATAATTCTTTTAAAGAAATTAAATATTTTGTTAACAATAATCAGAGAGTCGGATAAATAAGTGTAAAATAAAAACTTAAATATAAGTTACACTTTATTCTAACAAATATCTAACTAAATCATTACAAAAATGAGATAAATGTAAGTTTACAGATGTCAGAACTTTTCATCATTAACAACCTAGGACTAAATTACGAAGTTTTATATCGATTGAGAACATTTTATTGGTACAAGTATTCAAATTTAGACAAATGTAAAATATTTATATTATTAAAAACTTGAAACTAATTTAGGTTTTATTAGCTGACAAAACGAATAAAAAAATAAAAAAACGTGAAAGGTGAAGAAAACAGAGACAATGAATAACATATCTCCATAGTCAAGAAAATCAAATTATAAAAAATAAAATATTTTATAGTAAAGTGTACGAAACTAAACAAGTGAACAGTAACTTCATTTGGACTGCATAATGTTACTTTAGTTAATTTTATTTGCAACCAAACTTCTTAATTAATTAATTCTAACTAAATTATTGAAATTAAAGTTTTTTATTAAAATTACAATGTTTTTAGTATATTAAAAATAAAATATATAAATTTATTTATCTTAATTTATTAATAATTAATTTATAATTTTCTTTATTCTTATAACAACAATCAGTATGTGTAATTTTATTTTTCTAAAATTTTTAAACTTATAAATAAAAAACTATAATATGTATTTTCAAAAATTAAATTTTACATCTCATTTCAATAATTAATTTAAGTGAAATTAAATATTTTCTTAACAATACTCAGTTTGATAAGTGTGAAATAAAAACTTTCAGTATATTACACTTTATTTGTACAAATATCAAATTAATTATAAAGTTTTTATTAGCTGAAAACAATTTATTCGTACAAAATTTAATTTAATTAAATTATTACAACATTTACATAGATTAGATAGATGTAAAGATATAGTATCAACTTTTAGCCATTAAAAGCTTGAAATCAATTCAGAAATTATGAAGTTTTTATTAACTGAGAAAGGATAAAAAAACATAAAAAAAGCATGAAGTCTAGAAAACAGTGACACAATAAATGACATGTCATAAAAAAAATTATAAAAAAGTATTTTTATAAAAAAATATTTTTTTACTAAAGTGTACAGAAGTGAAGAGTAATTTTATTTATATTATATTAATTTTTCATTACAACCTCAACAAACTGATTATAACTATTTAATGTTATTTTTTAATACATGCTCTATTAAATTATTTTATTATTACAATATAAATGGTAAATTACAAATCTATTAGATGAAAGATTCTTTTTAGATTATTCTTTACAAAAATAATCTATTGAATGTTAGAATAACTTTTAACTTCTGTTTAATTTTAACTTTAAAATATAAAATATAGATATATTTTGAATTTATTATTTTATTTATGTTTGGATTTTTTTTCTTAATAATTTTAATTTATTTTTCTTTTAGATTTTATGTTTTATTTTTTAAAATAAATTATGTTAGAGATTGATTTAACTATCTAACTCATCCAATCTTTACAAATATTATTTGATTATTCATTTATAATGATATTTTTAAGATTCACTCCTTATAATGTTTACTTTAGTAAAAAAAGAGTTTTGATGAAATACACACTTATTTTATTAGATAAAAGTTTAGTTCAATACAATAAATATTGATATATTTTGTATAATACAATAAAAATAATATAGCTATAATTTTAATACATTTTGTTTGAACTATGTTATAAAATAAATAGTTAAACACATATTTTATCTTCAGTAATTACCTATTTATTTATATATTAAATTTCACTTTAATAACTATATATGTAATTACTAAATACAAAACATATATTTCATTAGCCTAACAAAAAAAACGTTTTTTAAATTATAATCATTTTATTGTATTAAAAATAAAATATATCAAGTTAATATAAAAAATTTACAAAAAAATGTTATAGCTATAATTATTAGTATGACTTTTACAATAAAACATTTTAAAATACCACTAGTAAAAATAATAATTATTAACTTATGTCTGTCTAATTTTATTTTTCTAAAATTTTTCAACCTGTAATAGTCTTTCAGTTAACAAAAATATCATTAATATTTATTCAAAAATTAGATTGTACCTCACATCCTAATAACTATTTTAAAAATATTTTGTTAACAATAATAAGAGTTTCACAAATAAGTATAAAATAATTTTTTTTAAAAGTTATATTATATTCGGACAATATCCAGTTAAATCATTCGAACAAATATTCGGACAATCATTAGACAAATATAAATTTACAGTGTCAGAATTTTTCATCATTATAACTTGGGACCAATTCAGAAATTATGAATTTTTTTACTAGCTGACAACAGTTTATTCTAACAAATATTCAATTCCAATAAATGTAAATTTTTCACCATTGAAAACTTGGGACTAATTCAGAAATTATGGAGTTTTCTATTAGCTGACAACAGTTTATTCGAACAAATATTCAATTTGAATAAATGTAAATTTTCTACTATTGACAACATTTGGGACCAATTCAGAATTATGAAATTTTCGATTAGCTGACAACAGTTTATTCTGACAAATATTCAAAATAAATGTAAACATAGTGTCAGAACTTAGCTGAGAAGGAGAAGTAAAAAAATGTGAAAGATGGAGAAAAGAGAGATCTAATGAATGACATGTCTCAGTAGAAAAAAAAAATAAAATTATGAAATAGATTTATTTTTTACTAAAGTATACAAAAGTGAACAGTAACTTGCTATTTTAGTTAATTTTATTTGCGACCAAATTTTTTAATAATTTTTAAATTAATTTGTATTGAGCAATCTAAAGAAACTGATTATAATCTTGTTTTAATGTTATTTGTAATACATACTCGATTTGTTTGTTTTATTATTAAAATATTACAAATTGTAAATAACAAATCTATTAGATGGGAGAATTTTTTTAGATTATTTTTTACGAAATAATTTATTAGATGTTAGAATAAGTTTTAGCTGTTGTTAAATTTAAACTTTAAATATCCAAATATAAATATATTTTGAATTTATTATTTTACTTATATATGAATATTTATTATTTTTTCTTAATAATTTTTAATTCAAAAATTATGTTTTAAAATTCTTTGTTTTATTTTTTAAAATAAATGATTTTGCATCAAAGACATAACACTAGAAGCAAATAATACAGAGAATTTACATGGTGTACCCTTAAAAGATTATGAAATGAAGTGTTACTGTCACTATTTGTTTAACTTTAAGGAGCAGTTTTGAAATGTACATCTTTTAAAAAAAATAAATCAACTCAAAATATTATAAATATAAAGATTGAGAATTATATTATAAATCATCTTAGTTAAACAAATAAAATAGAATATATGTATATTCTGAATTTTTAAATTTTTATTTCAATTGTTGTGTTACATGTTATATATTAAAAATAATATAAATGTAAATATTCCTATTCATGTATATCTATGAACAGTATTTATAATTTCATTTATTATATAGTTCTTTAAAAAAAAGACTAAAAAAATTATTTAAAGACTGGATATTAAATTTGGATCCAGATTTTTATAAGTGGAAACTAAAAAGATATGTTGAAGAATAAATATACAAAAATTTCATGTTATATGCTCCACTTACTTAAAAGTTAAAGGGAGTCAATATTTTTTTTTTCTGTAAAATTGTATTATAAGGTAAAGTTTTGTATTATAATGGAGTTATTGACAAACCTAACATTAAGACGTATGTGGATATGAAAGATATGATTGTTAGTTAATGAGATAAATATGAATGAGAGATATGAGTATGGTGAAATTTATATAAAAAGTGAAATAAAAAATTTGTGAGTTAGGAGATTTCTCATTTTTAAATAGGAATTTGGATTAAAAATAATTTATGATTCTTATTTGTTGTTACCAAAATATAAAGATTCATAGTGGATTCTAACTTAAATAAATATTAAAAATATATTATAAATCTAATTGAAACTAACTTAAACTAATAATAAGATAAAAACTAACTTAAACTAATACCAAGATAAATAAAAATAGAATTAACTTAACTGACATTAATTTAAATAAATTTAAATACTAAAAATAAATAAAATTTAAATCAGTTAGTCTGATATTAGTATTATTTATTTTTAATATTCATTTTAATCTACGGTAGACTCTAATGTGACACTAAATAAATATTTTAATTTATTAAAAAGTTAAAAATAATTAGCATCAGTTTATAATTAGATAAGCTAACTCTATTAAAGCTTAAGATTAAACCTACTCTATCCATGTTAGTTTAGCTAATGCTGGTCCTGTTACAATAACTCTCACATACATTAATAATTAGAAACTAATTTGATGATTTTTTTTAGTGCTTAAATAGAGTTCTTTAAAAAAGATGAGCTCACTCAAGTAATACCTCTCTGCCTAATGATATAATTATTGGTAAAAATGATGATAATGATATATATATATATATATAATATTATTTATGGTATCTTCGTGGTGTGACCCTTTAATTTTTTTTGTAACTATTTATGCCCACTGTGAGAATAGTTAAAAATGACATTATGATCCTATGAATCATTTGTTATGCAAAGTTATGCTTTTATTCAAGCTCTAATAACGTAAATAAAATATTAGGTGGTGAAAACTTAACAAAATTTTTACATCATGATTATAACAAATGCAAATGACTATCATAACATAAGAACTAAAATTATTTTTTAGTAATAATATTTTTGATGGATTAAATGTTAATGTTTATTAGAACATGCTTAATATTAATCTTTGTAAAAAAATTGAGTTTTAAATCTACATACACCAAGTCTAATTAAAGCAAATAAAAAAATAAAAGAACAGGGAATCAGAGTTATATTTAGTTTAATTTTTTAAGCATTATTTTCTAGACGATTCATAATGACTTGTGATAACAGTGCTTCAAAATTGAGCCTATATAGTCTTAAAAAATATCTAAAAAAATTTCAAAACCATTATTGCTGATCGAGTATAACAACTACAGACTGAAAATGCAAAAAATATTTATAATGTAATCCATGAAAAGTATTGATTTTATTACATAAAATTAGTTTTATTTTGAAGAAAAAATGTTAATTTCAAGTTATTGAATATGGATAATGTATTGTGGTGAAGGGTGTAAGAGAATCTAGATTGAAAAGATGGAGAATGAGGATAAAAGAGAAAAGATGGAATTGAAAAGGGTTTGGTAGGTGTGTGAGAGAGTGTGAAGCACTGTGGTGTTCTCGGCGATGGGTGGTGGTGGGAACGACAGTGACTTCTTAAAACAGGTGATGGGTCCCACTTCTGATTCGCTCTAGAAACTACCAACCTCATAAACGTCACCAAAATAAATATCCAAAATCTAACCGAACCGAATCGGAACAAAAAATATAGAACTACTCAAACTATGTTCCACGGTTCCATGCCACGTGGCTCCCACTTAGAATTTTACTCGTGGGCGTCTAGGGTTCCTTCAGTTTTGGATAAGATCGAATTGCCACGTCATCTCGCTCTTCCTCGTTTTTCTTCTTCCAACTTATGAAACACTATTAATGCCCTTATCGTTTCACTTTAAAGATCTATGCCATCGATGCAAAATCATTATTTAAGACCTGCTATTCCACGTGATTTCACTGTTCAATACCTCATAAATCTATCAAAAAAAATGGACCCAAGCACCATATTCTTCATCTTCCCCACAACTTGTAAGTCCCTGCATGATAATAATTATAAATTTTGAGTTACAATCAGTAAGAATGTAATTGAAAATAAAAACTTAATAACAATTTTGAAGGACATTTCGTCGTACATTTAAGTATAGAATCTTGTTTAAATTTAATTTATAGTTTTTCACTAATGAAACAAATTGATGAAAATTGTTTATCGGTTTACGTATTATTTTAATCACATCAAGGACGAAAAGAATTGTTTAATCAGTTGAGTGGGCGTGTGAATTGTGATAATTAATGGTATGTGTTTGATAAAGAAGAAAAACAATATTTAATGGTGAAATAATGGTGCTATGATCACGCATGGGTTGGATGTGCAGTATCAGAAAATAGTGATGACGGCGTGAAAAAGGAACAAAGTTTGAGCTGAAGAATGGTGCAGTGAATGATCAGAAATACTAATAATAGTAATTTGGAATGAGAAACTTTACCGTAGGAGCCGTTATTTTGGAAACAGAAAGCCGTATAATTATAATTGTTGAATTGCTGAAATACGCAGCAAGTGGGTAGAGAATCCAGTTAATAATTGTTTAAAGGTTGTGCCGAGAAACCCATTTCTCAATAATAGTCATAACTTTATTCATTATTTCTGCACAATCGTACATAACCACGAACTTGTACAATAACAGTAGTACTGATTTACACAGTAAAACTTTTGGAACGAGAGATTTCGGAGAAAACAAATGTGACCAGCGAAAAAGGTAAGACAAAATGTCGTTTTCTATCGTTGGTACTGGTATTTTAGAAACTATATTACAGAAAGTATTCCATCACAATTATTATTTATGATAAGCTTTTCCTTAAGAAGAGGAAATGAATTATATAGAGGAAGTTTCATTACTTACAAGTATTTTAAAAGTTATATAAACAATAATCTTTTTATTGATAATGTAAAGTTATTTCATAACAGAAGTATATAATTATTAGATTAAAATAACATATTTTGGTATTTGAAACTTTAAGAACATGTTAGTCTTTCATTTAAGGAATAGCTCTTAAAAGTCAATGAATAACGATGAGAGACGTAATATATAAACTAGAGTAACCTATTATTCATTTTTAACCATTTTAAATATAAATTTTCTCTATCTTCTGTATAATTTTATTTATAGTTTTTTTCCAAAGTTACAAGTTAAGAGATAATAGAGAGTTATCGGTGGTTTATATTAAAATTGTTGTATTGTAACTAATTGAGAAAATATTAATTTATGTTGATATAAGTTTGTAGTGATATGTTTATTTGGTTAGGTTTAATTTTTTAATTATAAACTGAAAGATATATAAACGAAGCTCGACCTTTTATTAGAAAATAACTCTTTAAAGAATAAAGTAATTGATAGAGAAGAGAAATTAGTTTGATATATATTTTTGGATTTGATAATAATTAAAAACTATGTTGAAACCCGAATTCAACATTAAACTGACAGTTATGTCAGTATATGATAATATTTGGGTTGTTTAGTTAGATTGTATTTTTTTTATTATAATTATATTTATTGTTCTAAATATAAATATGCTGAATTTTAATATTAAATATTGTTGTTTATAGAAGTTAGAGAATTAAAATTTATCTAAATTAAATGGATATAAATTTTAATTTAATTTTAAATATAAATTTAATTTAATCAATTAAATAGTTTTAGATTTTCAATTTATTTTATTTTAGTTTGATTGAATATAAATTAACTTTTTAAAACTCAATAAATGTCGAACTTGAGGTTTTGGATATTTTTCTTAAATATTTAGATTTTTATTGAAATAATATTGACGAACATATAACATGACATATCGGTCTAAAACATATCTAGTGTGTCATTAACATATCGACATGACATTAACATATATATATATATATATATATATATATATATATATGTATGTATGATAACTGATATATATGTGTTAGAATATAAATATACAAATTATGTAACTCAATACATATGTAATATAATATTGTCTTAACGCTATAGAGTAAGTGAAATAGTGAAAAGAAAACTAAATACAAACGGTAGTCATCATGGTTTATTAAAATAATATATAAAAAAACACTTAAAACAGTACTAAAACAAAAGATTCAGAATCACTACGTTCGTAGAGAAAATATTAGTGCATACTTGGATTAAGATGGGTAAATTTAAGTTTATAAATTTGGATTTGAGGAGGGAGAATATAATGGTTTTGAAGGAAAAGAAAGTAGAAAACGAGGTTGTTTGAATTAAGAAAAAAAATAAAATGTAAAAAAAATTAAGTGAAATTTATGAAAGTTTATAAATAATGTGATAAGTGTGATTATTAAAAAAAATTAATTAATTAAATTGTAGGATTGTAATTTTACTTTTGTGATTAAAATTAATTTGAAATGAAATATTACTAGTTATTTGTACATCAAACAGTGGCAAAAAAATGATCTGATATTGTAAATATATACAAAACTATTAAAAATTAACTTTGATAAAATTAAATAAAATTTGAATAACAATAATTATAAAAAAATTAATTAAAATTGTAAATTTTCCAAATTTTAATAAACTAAACAGAAATTGGTATAAAAATTCATTTCTTGGTATATATTAAACATAGAATTAATGGTAAGTTATTTATACCTACTCCCAAAATTTAATAGGCGGAACTATATTCTAAAAGATGGTAAACTAGACTCGACTATGAATTATATAACATTATCAACACATTTAAAAATGTATAAAATAAAATAAAATTATTACTGTTAATAATATTTTGATTATTTTATAAATTTATTTTTATTTTTAATTTTATATCATTACTTTTATCCTCGTCTTGGTTTTGTTATACATCTCCTTATCGAAACACAATTCCCTCTTCCAAATCCACACGTAGGAAGAGTTCATACACATAGCGTTATTACATAATGCATGTGAGAGATCAGAATACGTGGGTCGTGTGTTGACTATATATATGTGAGAGAAAAGTTGGCACATCATTTTAGACACTCATAATGAGACCTGACAGATGCTTTTGTCTTTTTCTCACTCTTTTTCTTTCCTTCACTGTCATACACAAAATCTCATGCCTTTGTGTGTGAATGTGATCACACACAACATGTTATTCTCATCACACCATAACTCTAAGCACCAAGAACCAATAATAGTACCATGAGAATCTCTTTTGTAACCAGCTTATAGTATTTTTGAGATTGTCTTTGATTTTTTTCCATTATACTTAGGTTTTTATTTATCTGTAGGGTTTACGTTTTTACGTTACAACTCTAACTATCCTTATTTTCTTGTTTTCCACACACTATTTTTTTTAATTAATTAAAATTAAAAAAAACCCATAATATGAAAGCAAAATAAGTTTTCACGAGCCTTATCCTAAAGCAATTCATTGAACACATGTACTCACAATATGGGTGTGATTGAGTGTATCGAAAATTAGCAAAGGGAAAACAGACCAAATACGTTTTTTTCCCATATTTGTTTGTGATTGCTCTTATAAGTTTCTTTTGCTTAATTTTGGCCAAGCCTACGCTACAACTAGGCCTCCAAACAAGACTAAACATAATACATTACGAGAAATGCTAATAAAATATCCTCTATTTTTTATTAACAAGAAATAAAATTAAAAGTTAACAATATCTTTACTTTCATTAAAAAAAAGGTGTATATAAATTATTATCTATTTATTTTTTTTAATAACAGAGGAAAAAAAACACCGAATTCCATTCTATAATTCTTTTCTACACAACCCAGTTTATTTTTCGTAAATAAAAGATGTGACGGCGCACACTCTTGGAAGATGTGTTCAATTGAAAAGATCATTGTTAAGTAATCATTTCTTGACCAAGAACAAAATATCATTAATTTCAATGCCAATTTCAATAGACAACAGTTGTTAGAGTTGTTTTTAAGGATCAGGTATTAGAGTTAAACACGGGAGATATTCTTCAATTAACTTTTTTAATAGTTTTTTTTTTATTTTAAAACAAATTAAAGAAAGTGTTAATAATAGGAAAGAAATCTCACATCATTCAAAAAAATTTAGGTTAAGAATAGTTTATTTCTTCTTCTGACAAATCTTAAAAAAATAAGGACAAAATATAGTTTGACAATATCTTAAATGTGCATTGTTTTTTATTTAATATAAAGCAATGGCAAACCACCGAACATTAATATAGACAATACTAATCTTTATGTGATGATCCTATATATTATGATTTTTTATTTATTTTTTAATTAACTAATATCCGTAAACAGCTTAATGAAATGCGTAGCCTTGATAATCACGATTATTAATTTGAAAATTTTGAAATAATAATTATTTCTGTACAGCTGAATGAAATGCGTAGGCATAGTGAAGAGTGATACATACGTAGATCGAAAGGATACGATGAATTGGTATAAAAGCATGGAGAAAAAACATCATTAAAATAAGAAATTGATTAGGGTTTCGTGTTGCAGCAACAAAATCAGCAGTTGCAGCAGCAGCCATTTTGACCTTTGAGAATCCCATAATGTCGCAGTTTTTTCTTTGCCTTTTTTATTCATCGATTCAATTCAACCAAAACCTAACTTCATAATCATACGTCTTCGTCTTCATCTTCTTCGCTGCTATCTTTCTCTTCAAGGAATACACCACACGCATCGGCTATTACTTTTCGCACCTCGTTCATTTACATATTACTCATTTCAGAATGAACCAACAAAATAGTGGACTGAAAAGTCCAAAGATTCATTGATTCATTGATTCAGAGCCCAAATAGTTAGGGCTTATTCTATATGCACCTCCCTATTCTGTTAATACACTTCTTTTAAATTATTTTTCCCAAATGTACTCTCCCCTCCATCTTCTCCACAACTATCACGTCTTCATGCCCATTTCAACTTCCTCAACCATCAATCTCATTTATATACATTTTTTTTTCTCTCAACTTACCAAGACACTTTTTAAAAATAAAACTGTGAGAAAACTTATAAAATTTAAACTAAATAATATCTTGAATGTAATTATTGATTTTAATGATATCATTCTAACAAACTTGAGGTCAAACTACAAAATATGTAAATGTGAGAACCACTGCGCACAGCAAAAAAGAGAGTTTAATTTATAGGGTGTTTGTGGAAATTAAAGTTAAAAAGCGATTGTAGTAGTAGAATGGGGAGTGCAAATAGTAATTCCCTTTGTTGAGTTGAGTTTCAAGGCTTTTCTAGTGCGTGGTAGTTGCAAAATAGCCCGATTCTGTTTCAAGCAGTGCTTAATCCAAAAGCAAACCCATTTAATTTTATTACAATGCAACTGATGCAGTAGATTCTATTTTTTTTATTTAAAAAACTTTACTTATTTATTTATAAAGGCATTTCTACAAATTTGAAAACAAATAGATTAGTCTTATTTTAAAAAAAAAAACCTATTAAAAATATTTTCTAGTGTTTTTTATAAGTCAGAAAGAACATCTTTTAAGAGTATTAGAAGAAGTTTTTAAAGTGGGTAAGAAAATAAAAATAACAATGAGTTGATTTCACAATACTACTTAAAATAATGTTTAAAGAATATATTTTTTCAGTCCTATGTACTTTAAAATCAGTAAATTGATTCTCAAACTTAAAAAAAATGTTATTTTTTTTTCTAGTTTTGTGACGATTAAAAAAAAATCCATAACTGAATATTAAATTTAAACACAAAAAACAATTTTACGTATATTGCAAGCAACTGCATAATATACCTACATAGCTCTATTTACACGTGGTTTGTAAAAGAAATGTGTTAAGAATAAGTTATATTTCCTTATTATAAAATATTGTTTATACTGTACTATAATTTTTTTAAGTTTAAATTTTGTTTCGCTTGAGTATAATGTATAATCTAATTTGACTAGTTTTAATTTAATCGAATATTCTTTGTCCATTTCTTTTATCTGTCACCATCATCAATTAAAAAAATATCACAACCCAAGTGGAAAAAATATCATGCTCTAACATTAAAAAATGTTGCACAAAAGAACTGAAAATGTGTTTGCATTCACATAATTGAAGTGGATTCAATGAAACTTGGAAGCATTAGAATCTTATGACGTACCATGCTTACATCTTCATGATTCATGTGAATGGAATGAATAAGGTAAGCTTTTTCTTTTGTTTTAAGCACAAGGTAGTGAAAGAAATGAGAAAAAATTGTAGGTTATCTTTTGTTTTAACATAAAAGGCAAATCATCTTTATTGAGTAAAGAGAGATTATATTACTTTATTATTGGTAGCACTAGTCTCCTAAAAAATCAGACAAAATAGCTCCACTGAAGTAAAGCTGCTCAACACAATAAGCATACACTACAACAAAAATTTAAATCATAATAGCAAAATATTTTATTTGTCTGCCCTACCATTAATATAGGAAAAATGATCTTTGTGACTAATTTTTCATCATTCATGCTTCGATGTTTTCTACTGATTCATAAACATGACAATCAAAAAAGGTATAGTGTCTTGATTTTTAAAGATTGTGAGTTTCATATAAAATACTCAATAATGTTTAATTAAAACTAAAAATCATTGATAAATTTATCAGAATCATGTGTGCATGTGGCTTTATAATTTGATTGATTAGAAAAGTTTATGTGAAGTTTTTATATATTATAAATTAAATTCTTAATTTTAAACAACAATAACTTAATCTTGACTTATCCAATATTATTAACCCATCTATCTATATATAAACAAACAAATAAATAAATAAAATTTGGCTTGTAGATTCTATATGTTAGAATAACGTATATTCAGTTATTTTATATTCAAAATATGTATGTAAGTTATATATTTTGGTTAGTAATTATATATATTTTGTCAAGACGTTAGGTAGTCAAACGTTGCAATAAAAAATGAAGAACTTTGATCTTAGAGCCAAATTTTGTTAAGACTCTTTGACTTTCCTGTATGATAACTTAAATGTTGTTTGAAAAGAAAGTGCTCTTAGCTTAAACGTTTTCGTTTTACGGTGGTACATTTCTCCTGTTGATAATTTATGCATGTATAAAAAATTACTTTAAATTAATCAATTTATTGTTCATGATGGAAATCATATTAATATAAAAGTATATAACAAAAATAAATTGGAGAAACAAATGAGAATGTGTGCATTAAGATAAGTCCATGTTTTATTGAACTGATGAACAGTTATTTTTTGTTTTTATTACATCTTTTATACACTGTTTTGCTTGGACTGAATTGTAATTTAGAAAAAAAAGCATAAAGAAAGCATAATCCAAAATTGTCACCTTTTCAATCTAGATATAGCATTAGGCTGAATTAAGATGAATGTGATAATTTAAGTCATGCACGTAACCACCCTCATCAATTATAAAGGACAAACTTACCATATTTCATATTGTTTTTTAATTAAAACTGAAGTTTCTCTTCGTGAATCTTCATGATAAAAGTTTGTGCTAAAAGTTATCAAGACAAATTTATAATCCAATTACAAATAACACTAAACCGATAAAAAATTACTCTAAAACTCCTTTTTCCTTAAAAGTGGTTTTACTTTACCATTAAATAGTAAATTAATATTTTAAAATTGTATTTTACTAGTGATTTTAATTGTTGGATTTTTTCGAAGGAAAATCCTTGAGTCTCTTGAAAATGTAGAAGATCCTTATCCTATGCTTCCCTTTTCTTTGGATTCTATTGGCTAATAGTAACCTTGTATTAATATATAATTAACACTTCTTTTGGATTTGCTGGCCTAAAGCCCAATAAGGCCAGCCTAGTTTGTCTAGGCCCGTGATTAATTTTTGTCGTTGATTGCAAAAAAAATTTAATAATAATGTCAATTTTTTTTTGTCTTCTTCAATTAATTCCTCCACTTCTCTGCATGTTCAGAACTTTTACATCAGACACCGACACATATATTTTTTTAATGTACTAATTTTGTTTGCATATTTCTTTATAAGCTTTTCTTATTTGATTAGGCTTGATTTGATTTACATTACAAAACATTTACGGTCTAATCTTCTTCCATATGTGTAAGAGTGCGATGATTACTGGAAATGGTCAAATTTAATCAATTATGTCGGTGGGAGTTTTTTATTAACAAGAAAGTTATGATTACAGTACAGAATTTTATTATTGTATTTCTTATATTTTTTTTTCTTTTTCGTTGGTTTTTTTTCCTCATTTTTTTTTTTATATCAAACAAAACATTAATGTTTATGAATGATATGTTTATTCGTTTTATTTAAAATATTTTTCTGGTGTTT
>Ga0099825_1003602_pt1 | contig 20588 bp, 12 predicted proteins | sample SiratroredBW_FD_76838 | JGI IMG/M metagenome (GOLD analysis project Ga0099825, IMG submission 76838) | Root nodule microbial communities of legume samples collected from California, USA - Siratro red BW | ecosystem: Host-associated > Plants > Roots > Nodule | place: USA: California | collected... | reverse complement strand
TTTTTATGTGTTATTTTTTAATATATATATATATATATATTATATATATATATATATATATATATATATATATATATATATATATATATATATATATATATATATATATATATATATATATACGAAGCATAATATTATAACAAATTGTAATTACTAATTAATGATCCTATTTATATTAATAATACATTAACGCTACTGTTCTTAAAAAACTTATAATAAAACACACTCGAAGTTTTTGGTCTTTCATTCGGACCAAGAATAGACTTATAAAAAGAAAACTGTCAAATAAATAGATAAATCTTAGACTTTGTTTTTCTAATAAATGTTAGACTTAGGTTTATGACTTAACCTATTTCCATACAATTCTAGTTTTTTTTTTTTAATGAGTGTTTTATTGTCACATAAAATTTATCAACACTTATTAAACTTTTTTTTGTAGTAAAATATAGATAGGGTTTTTAATTTATTTATAGTAGATTCTGTTTATCTTTCCACCTATACAAGTTGTTTTATTTTGACCTAAACATGATTTTTTTTAATGCTCAACCAACATTGATTGTAACTGATTATATAAACAACTATTCTAATAAAAACTTTGGTTTAAAGGTCTTTTTCAATTACTTGACATTAGAGAAACTATTATCAGTCTGAATGACTTATCACAAGTCAGACAAAACTTGGGAATCATACAAGTTACAAAACAACACTGAACTAGTCAACATACCTTCATTACAATACACATCAAAAGCATGCTAAATCTATAGCTTTATTTTGAGTGGAAAAAAGATCACTGGTTACAATCCTTTCACATTAGCAACAAGAGCAGCTATGTTTGCCTTGTTTTCAGGAGGCAGAATTTCCCACCACTTGATGAAGGTAGGATCCTTTAAGAAAGTCTCCTTGCTCAGTTCCTTTTCATCAGTCCATTTCTTAAGGTCATGTTCAAGTTGCTCAACCCTTTGCCTCACTTCATCAAAAGCCTTCTTGCTATTGATCCAGCTATAAAGCTCTTCCACTTCAGCCCAGAAGGTGGATTCAGTGATAGGAACAGCTTTTGGCTCCCTCTTGGCATGCTCCAACCATCTCTGAGTGTACCTATAACGTTTAGGCCTGGCCCTGATCATGTAAGGTCCCGTGTCCTCATTCTTCAAATGACGATGGTAGTTGGCTATGTCTAGAGGCTCCACAAGGCGACGAAACTTGGTTCCACGTTCGATCCATTCCAACTTCCCTTCAAACTCATCTGGGAGTTCATACCTCTTTAGCATCTCAATCACCTCATCCCATACCCCTGCCAGCACAAGCCTCTTCACATTTGCTTGGAAGTCGTTTTCCTCCTTCTGCACCTTGAAGGCATCGTAATACCCCTTCCCCTTCTGCACCTCGCATGTTGTTTTGTAGTTCTCAAGATACCTCATGCTTGTCACAGCTTTCTCCTGAAACTCCTTGTTGATCTTCTCCTCGTTTTTGCGTTTCTGCTTTTCCAACTCACCTGCTCCGCGTAGACACAGCCTTGCTCTTGTGCTCTGAGATGTAAGCCAATAAAAATCTTACACTCCAATTTTATGCTTGAACTATAACAGCATGTATTATAGGATCAAGGAAGTAACTAAGTTTTCCCAGAGAAAACCTTACTTAAGTCCATGTCTCAATCCACTTGAATCATTTATAATTACCCTTTTAATACCACAATACTATAAAGAGTTAAATTTTATCAAATCTATTTCTGAAAAGAAATTTACATTCATCACACTACTTTATTTTTTTACCTGTTATAGAATGTTTAAGAGAAATTTATACAGAAAGGTTATACGTCAAAAAAATTCTAAACTATCTAGAATTTAGTATATGATTAGATTGATGTGATTTAACTTCTATGAAAATGTTACTAAAGGTTTAGCTTACCGAAGTTTATTAAAGTGCAAAAAATTATTACCAGTCCAAGGCCATCCAAAGCTGCGCTAATTGTTGCAACATCACTGTTAGAACCATCAGCAGACAAGGGAAGTTGCTCAAGTTGTTCCAAGTAAACAACGTTCTGCATTCCCAAGCTCTCTTCCAACTCAGCCTCATAGGACAGGTGTTGCAATATGCTAACATTGGCAACTTTTGGAAGTTCTGCCAAATCGCTTAGCTGAGCAGTGTGGAATAACAGTTGCAAAACAGCATCAGAGTTTTTCACCACAATCAGCTGTCCATTTCCATTGCAGAAAATATATGTCCCAAAGGGCCTATAAGGACTCAAGTCAACAAAATTTGCCACTGTCTCAAGTAACAAATTTGTGCTGCCCATGAGAATGCACGCAGCATGGCTTGTAACACTGGCTGTGTTTCTCATCACAGTTGAGAAAAATTCAGCTTGTGTTGAATCTTGGGTGGAAGTTTTGGACTTGGGATTCAAGGATTGGAGAATAGAACCAAAAGTTAGCTGAATAGAAGATAAGGGAGCAAGCAAAATCCGTGGCACTATGTCATATCTCAAAACAAAGTGTATGAAATAGTGAGACCAATTTTCTCTCCTTGAAGCGTGAGAGAGTATATGATTACCAATTAAGGGAGACCCAAAAGTGAGACAGAAGGGTGGTTTAGGTTTTTGAGTTTTGGTTGGATTAAGGTACTCTTCCAAGGCCCAAAATGTTGCAAATATGGCCATAGCAGCACCAGAGGAGTGCCCCGTAAACACCAGTTGCTTCCCATCTCCAATAGCCTTATTCACCTACACAGTTTGACAGTTTATTTCCTTAACGGAATTAACCAAAAATAGAAAGCATCACAGTAACTGAAAAAATTGAACATCTCTTAGTATAGTCACGGTGATAACAAACAACATAATCTAACAAACATCATTTAAAGATACCTCGGATTTAAACGGGGTAGTTTTGAATATGTGGTCGAATCTCTTTGCGAAGCCTTCGTTCACCAAAGCAGCTTCGTCGTTGCCAATACTTCTGAGAGAAGGGAAGAGGGTAAGATCTATCTTGGTTCCTCCAAAGGGTTTGTTAACAAACCATTCAGTGGCATCCCAAGATCCTGAGAAACTGAAAACATGGTAAGTTCCCGAAGAAATTTGAACCTTTTCGTAAGAGTAGAGCTTGTCTTGTGGCTTGTGCTTGTGAGCTTTGAAGGCTAAACCACACACCCTCTTGATGACATCTTCCTTCAATCCTATGTTGTCTCCAAGCGATCCTCCAGCCATGCTGTCCCTCTTCTACAAGACCCTGCGAAGTTTCAGAAATTTTGTTTTCTTGCTTTGTATTTCAAACCTGCTGCAACTTTGAACTATATAGTGAAGGAGAGGACATGGATTTAAATTACCATATTGACGAAGACTTCGCAGTTTTCGAAGTTTTGCTCTTGCTTCATTGGTTAATAGGAAATGGAAATAGAATAAAAAATCCAGAGTGATGATGAAGTCTTTGGTGGGGTCCAAAAACTCGTTCACCAATCAAAGCGAGGCAAGTCTCGCGAAGCTACTGCTGACTTTGATCTCTCTTTCTTCGAACTTGCTAAGCCTACCAATGAACTTTTGTGCTTGGTTTCGGAAGGAAATGTATAGGAAAATACGTGAAAGAAATATGACAAAAGAAAGAAAATCAATAGGATGGTCTTCTTGGATTTGTCTCATCATCTAAAAAGTAAAAAGATGGAAGAAGCAATTAACCAATTTAATCTCTAATAATTTAGTGTTTGAAAACAGATTAAAGTTTTCATTTAGTAATTGAACATATGCAGAAGACTCCATAATCACATCAAGATGTTAAGTTTTTCTAAGATTATTTTTGTTAACAAAGTTATAATTTTAAGGACTAGTTTGACTCTAAATTGTATTTTTAAAGATTAAACATTAACCATAATCTAATTTTTATGTTTTACATATTTAGAAAACAAATTACATTTTTTTATTTTTAAAATTATATTATTAACAAATTACAAATTCAATGACCGGATTGATCATTTAAAAAACATACACAAAATGGTATAAATATTTTAAATAAATAAATGTGGGATACTAGTCTCTCCATTTTGGAAAATTTACAGTGTTAATCTCCTTTCTTGCGATACTTATCTTCATTAAAATTCATAATTTTAATTTAACATTCAATTATAATATGTTTATTCTTCTTCTTCTTCTTTTACATTTGAAATTCAATTAAATATTTCTTAGTTAGTATCTTAAATGAATAAACTAATGTAAGGATATATATATTACATATATGCTTTAAAGGGAAAAGAAAAATTATGTATTGAAAATAGAACAAACAGAAAATCATCAGTTTATCTCCAACCACACAAGACACACAAGAGAAGATACCAAGGGAAAGTATAAATGAAAAGAGAAACAAAAGAAGACCACTCAGTCAATTAACACAGTCGCAGAATGGACTTGCAATACAAGTTCATTTGGTTTCACTCTCTAATAAGACTTCTGATGCATGGTTGTTGCTTGTGTTGTGGATGAAGAGTTTTCCACCACTTCACCAACGTCGAACCCTCCAAGAACACGTCCTTAGCCAGTTCTCCTTTTTTACTCCATTCTTCTATCTGACCCACCAAATTCACAACCCTGTCCTCAACATCTCTATATGAGGCATCACCATTACCAGTTTTGTAGCGAAGCTCTTCCACCTCAGCCCAGAAGCAAGATGCTGAGATAGTTTCTTCTGGCCTTCTCTCAGCATGTTCCAACCATCTTTGAGGGTACCTATATCGTTTTGGCCTTCCCTTAACCATGTAAGAAGAAGCATCATCCTCGTAATGCCTCCCATGTCGATAGTAATTAGCAATGTCTAGAGGCTCCACTAGTTCCCTGCACCTTGTTCCAAGATCAATCCATTCTCTCTTCCCTTCAAACTCATCTGGGAGTTCGTAACTTCTTAGCTTTTCAATGATCTCGTCCCACACACCTGCTATTTCTAGCCTCGTTACATTTGCTTTGAAATCCTCACCTTTCTTATGCTCCCTGAACCCATCGTAGAAACCTACTCTTCGGTGCTCCCACATTTCTCTGTATTCCCCAAGGTCCTTCGTTAACTTTTGCTCTATGAAACTTCTCTTCTCCTTCAACTTTCTCTCGTTCTCACACTTTCTTGCCTCCAATTCTGCTGCTGCCCGAAGGCACAGTCTTGCTCTTGGGCTCTGAAATTCAAAACAAACGAATTATCACACACGTAAATATTCTGTAATTACTTAGCTAGATCCACTAAAAAAAATGTCCTTGCCTCCAAAGAAAAAAAAAAAATTGTATTTTCACTAGACACCAAAATTAAACATTTAGTAGAAATACTTAATGTCATCACTAATACACTCATAATGTACATCAATTTCTATACAAACACAATTGTAATTTAGTATAGAAATTTGTGGTGTATCATGATGTTCATTAGGAAAAAAATTATACTAAAGTCTTCATGATTAAGTTTTTTGCTAGAGTATGGCAATTGTTTTGGTAATGATTTACGTATATCATTGTTTAACAAACCCAACTTTTTATGGTTAAGAAACATATAGCTAGGACTTTATCCCATGATTTTATTAGAATATGGAGTAAATGGTTATATTATTCCAATAATTGATATAATGAAGAGTAATTTACTTACCAGACCAAGGTCATTTGAGCCACCAGCATCATCTTCAGACAAAGCAAGATTCTGGAGCTGTTTTTGGTCTAAGCGCACAACATTCTGTGCCGCAATTTGTTGCAGTTCGGTGCCATAAATTGCATGTTCTTTTAGGCTTCTGTAGGCAACTTGAGCAGCTTCTGCTTCAGTGCTTAATTGAGCAGAGAAAAACAAGACTTGTAGAACTGCATCTGGGTTTGTTATCACAATTTTCTTCCCTAAATTTCCATTTCCTTTGCAGAAAAAGTAAGTGCCAAAGGGTCTATAAGGGCTTAAGGGAATAAAATTTTCCAGAGTTTCCAATGTGGTATCTGTGCTGCTCATTAGCTTAGAAGCAGCCAGGCTTGTGACAGTTGCAGCATTTGACATTATGGTAAAGTAGAAATCTGATGCTGCACTTGATCCTCCCACTGATTCGGTCATGAAAGACCTGGATCTGGGGTTGAAGGACTGTGAAATTTGTTCAAATGATTGGTCAAGGGAAGAGAGGGGAGCAAAGAGGATTCGTGGCACTATGTCATATCTCATCACGTAGTGAAAGAAGTAGCTAGACCAATTTTCTCGCCTTGTGGCATGGGAAAATATGTGATTCCCAACTAAGGGTGAACCAAAGGTTACACAGAGGGGAGGGATAAACCCAGGGGAATTTTGAGCTCGGTATTTTTCTAAGATCCAGAGGGTTGCCAGAATGGCCATTGGACCACCAGAAGAGTGCCCTGCAAACACTATTTGCTTCTTTTTAGTCATAGCTTTCTCCACCTGCAGAAATGTTTGATGCGAAGTACTTTGTAAGAAAAGTGATAGATCAGAAGTAAGACCAATTAATAATGTATTTGGTTCCAATCTTAGCGAGATTTTTCATATTTGAGGTGTGAAAATAAAAGACAAATAATTATAGTTTTCACATTTCGAACTTGATTCATTCTACAGATTTCCGAACAAGTTATATCTTAGGCATAATCATGACCATACAAGAATGAATGAATTGGAACAAAAAGTGAGTTACCAGTAAAACAGTAACACCTCATTATTACTAGAGAATTATATGATACTATCAGAAATTCTAGATTTTTACTGTTATATTTGTTTGCTATTAGTATAGTTGAATGAGTTTCTATTTAGTGAAGCACTTCCATTCTCTACGTGAGTCCAAAAAAGTAATTGTATCAACACTTTTAGCAACTTTCTACTAATTAACACTTTCCTTTCCTTAAACAAAGGGAACTAGAAGTTGACAAATCAATATCAGTTACATAACTAACAAATTCAGAAAATATGTGACAGTGGCAAAGTCCAATCATTGAGGGTAAGAGAGTTGCTGTCATACAATACCTTCTCTGCAAGTGAGGGCCTGGCCAACAAAATGTCTTTGAATCTTTTTGAGAAGGCCTCATTGACTAAAGCAGGTTCACCGTTCCCAATGCTTCTTAGCGAGGGAAACAGACTAGGATCTATTTTGGTTTCACCGAAGTTTCTCCGAGAGTACCAATCCTTGACAGCACCTGATCCAGGAAAAGAGATGATAACTTCTGAAGGGTCCTTTCTACCGATCTCTTCGACAAGGTAAGGTTTGTCCGGTGACCTGTGAGCCCTCCAACACCCAGCATAAGCCTTCTCAATCACCTCTCCCCTCATTTCCATTCTCTACAGTTGCTTCTCACCCTCTTGCTTCACACCCTACTTTTGAGAAGGTTTGAAGTTTAATCAATGTTCAACACTCAAGTGGAGATGGTTCTATTTGATGAGATGGGATCAAGACCACCACTGAGTCGTTGACATTGACTTAAACATACACGGTTCAATGAAGAAAATGATGGGGCCAATAATCCGTGTTGAACACGTGTTGTATATAGTACTATAAAACCAAGACCAGGCAAGTTGACTTACACCAAACTCTCTTCTTCGATAAACTAATGTATGTGTCTATAGCATTTTTGTGAAACCGAGACCAGCCCGCACACTGTGTAAGTAAAATATGACGGTGTTTGCAGTGTCGTTGGATCATTGAAAATTTTAGCAACTGCTTTATGTGAAAATAAATTTTTAATTTTTAATTTAAATTTAAAACAAGTAATAATTGTGAATTCTTTTTGTTTCTACTAATATTCCTCAAATTATCAATTTAGATAATAAGAGTGTAATAATTAAAAAGATACAAAAATTTATACAAAATAATAAAATTGATTGAAACAATAATTTTCAAAATAAAATATCTTTATATTTATTTTTAAAGAGATTTTAATTTCCATATTTAACTTATAACTTTATGATGGGTTTTTTGTGTTCATATTTAAATTAAGAATGAAGAGTTAGATTTGAGAGAGTAGTTAAAAATAGAAGTTAGAAGTTATTCTTTAGTGAGTTTAAGTTTATTTTTAAGTTAAAGATGTGTTATATTTATAGGAGAGTTAGGATTGGTTAGAGAGTTTTTTTGAAAGATGGTTAGATACTAAAAAAAAAATTAATTTGTTGAATTATTAGACACTCTAAAGTTTTTTTTAGATGATCTAATCATCTAATAAAATTTTGATAATAACAATATTCTAAATATATGTTATATTGACAATAAGTATGTATGAAGAGTAAAAAATTTGAAACAACATTATAGAAAATTTATACGATATGATTCCTTAATTTACGGCCAAATACATAATATAGTAATAGATATCGAAAATTTCAAATTATAAAATAAACCTAAAAAAAAAGTATGATAAAAAAAATAGGACTATTCATTATATTATATTAAGACACAGAATGTTAGAAAGAAAAAAATAATTAAAAAACAAAATAAAGTAAAAAAGAAAACATATAAAAAAAATCATATATTAAAAAATATAATAAAGTACTATAAGAAAGTGAACCATTTAAAAAACTTAAGAAAAACGATAATGTATATTAAAAATGTGATAGATCATATCATTATGTAAAATAGTTGTAAAATAATTAAGAAAATAAATCTAATAAAAAATAAAGAATTAAAAAAAACTTATTAAACATTTTCATTGATTGAGAATCAAGAGAACTTAATAATACATAAAAAAAAAAGTGAATTAGAAGTAAAACAAATAAAATTAGATAATATAATAGATAAATTAGAATATTAGCCATTAAAACATGAATTCTTATAATAATTAAATAATTTAATCACAAAAAATAAAATAAAAAATAAGAAAACAGATAAAATCTCTAACTAGAAAGATATATAAAAGATTTAAATTTTTTAATTAGAATATAACTATAAAAGACTTAAAAAAAATAAAAAATCTTTAAAAAAATTATAATTATTAAAAATATATATTTTATTAAAATATAGATTATTAGAACTAGAATGAAAAAACACAATAAAAAAATCAAAACAGAATAAAATTAGAAACAAAAACTCCTAATAAAAGGTAGAAATATCTGATCATAATTATATAAACCTATTAAGTTTAATCACTACTCATAAATGACATACCAGGAAAACTATTTAATGCTATATTATTAATATATTCAGAAGACTCCCTCCAACCAAAGCCCACGAAGTCTTTGCTTTCCATTCGCGATGGCCTTGCAGGAGCGGTCAGACAAGTTCAAGAAGCAGCAAGAAAAGTGACACTGTCAAGCATTGCAGCAAGCAATGCCGCAGATGGCTCCGCCGATGGAAGAAACGCGCCCCCTGCGGTTAAGTTTTGGAACGACACGGATGTATAAAATGAAAGCACAAAATGCTCAAATAAATGTTTAAAACAATTAACTATTGATGATCAAATAAAAAATTATAAAGGAGAGGTAAAAAATATGGAGATTTGAATACTTGACGAGAGAAATTTGATGAATAGAGATATAGATACAAGAATTTCATAAGTTGTTCCCGTTTGGCTGTAAATCAATGTCTATTGTTTCCACCCTAAAATGATATATAAAATACTCTATTAACACACCTTTTGGAATGGTTATTTTTAAACAGTAATTATATGTGACACCTATGTTTTTTAATTATTAACTTGATTATCGTTTATCTAATACAAATCCACAAAAAGTGAATGTAATTTCTCACGTTATAACTCATGCTCTGATAATACCACTATATTTAGATCTTTCAAGGAACAACTTCTTTAATTATAATATTTCTTAACTTAACTTTTCTTCTTCATTGACAAATTAAAATACTTATTAAAAAGCTGTAGTAGTTACTTTTTAAATATTGCATTGTTTATTTTACAGTAAGGTAACTAAAATTCTTTAACAAAATGCATTACTCGGCTAACCTGCGGCCTCCAAAAGGCAGGTAGGGCTCATAGAATTCTCCTAATAAAACAAACTACAATATTAAATAGAGGGTATTTAAAAAAAGTGTGTTGTTGGTGTTTTTTTTCATGTGGGTTTTTCTTTTTGGATTTTTCTGTTTGTATGTTTTCAATTTGGGAATTTTAATTTTGGAATCAAGTTCAAACAATACGAAGTTCACTTTTCTTTGCTGAAACGGTCGCCGTTGATAACTTCAACGGCTGTTGGACATGACTTGTCCCATTAATTAATAATATACCCACCAAAGCCTTTAACAACATTATTATGTGAACATTGTGTATCAGAAACAATTGTCACAAAGTTTCTGCTAGCTTTTTCGTCTTTTTTTATTGCAGAGACGGCTTCACCTTTGCCCTTATCAAATTTCTTTTACATGACAATCATGGTGTTTCTGGCAAGAAAATGAAAATATATATGCATTAAGAAATATTTCATATTATGACTTTGGATATGATGTGAAAATTTGTGACTATATTTTTCCCTGTAAACCTTCACCTTAAATAGGTAGAGCCTTAGCATAAATTGTACTAAATATTTATGAAGAGAAAAATTTGTGTGTATAATAATGAGATCGAGTGAAAATTTAATGTTCATGAATCTCAATTGAACCAAAATCAACATTCTAACGAGCTTCTTAAAGTATAATCATTTAGTCATATCTTTTGTACACCATAGAAATCCATCAAAGTTAAAGATTTTATGTACCAGAAGGGAAACACCAGTGAACATTTTGCAGAACCAAAATGAAATAAACTCAAATCTAGCTTCAGAAATCATCTTCTGATTGGCTAGAAGATGAAGTTTCTGACACATTTGACAGAAAATACAAATCAAAGTTAGGGAATCTGAGTGGCGCCCTCTTTGATGGTGACAAAGGTGGTGTTGTTGACACAGCCTCTCCTCCCACATTCTTCTTTTCTACCTTCCTTTTTAGTTCTATGCAAGCCTGATCTACCATGTCAACAAAATTCTTTATAATAACAAACAGTTGAAAGGGGTTTACCATGTTGTCTTTGGATGCTCCTGATAGATAGTAATCATTCGTTTTTTTCACAAGCTCCATGATCCTTGTCTGCTCCTCTTTCACCACCTCAAGTTCTCCCTCACATTCCTCTAGGAACCCTTTCATTTCGTTGATGAATCCACCACTCCCCGTGTTGCCACAACATGTTACAATCTGTCTAATCTCACTAACATGAGCATTAAGAGTTGAACACATTGTGATCAAATTGTGATACTCAATACTAGCTGCTTTCTTTGCTTCAGATAACTCATCACTTAGCCCACCTAACACTTGCAAACCAACCATAGTGTATTCTTTATCTGCCTCTTGTTGCATCCGGCTATATGAATAAGCTCTACTCACATTGCTAGCTTCAACATTGCTTATGTGAAGTGTGTGCTTTCGATAGAGAGCTTGTCTTTTTCCTTCTGACTGAACCACTTGTTCTACTATAAAATGAAGCAAACTGGTCTTCCCATCTGTGCTTTTAACATCAGCAAGTTTTCTAAGAGCACTCAGGTTGAAACCTTGTGCGTTGCCTCTTGAAGTTCCAGCATTCATACGATTCCCAGCCTTGAGAATGGCCTCAAGGAGTTTCAAAAACAGACCACTAGTTCTCAGTTCCTTGCAACCCATTTCAAGTGTTTGTAGCTGTTCCTTGTGCTGAAGAATTTCACAATCATAACTCGACCTGAAAAGCATTGCTTTCAAACGGTTGAATGCTGTAGGAACTGCTTTAAGAATGTAGTACAGAAAAGACTCGGCATCAGCAAGCTGATCCGGGTTGCCACTGAATTGGATGATTTTTGCTTCCTCTTCTGTGGTGGGAGCTATTTTAGTGAGTCTTTCAAGTGTCTCAACACTTAGACCTTGACCATCAAGGACAGCATCCAAGATTCCCTTGCGAGAAATGGCAAGTGATCTCAACACAATGGCAGTATTTTGAGATTTCCTTGGGTCAAGAATGAATATTTGAGTTGGCGCATTGGAATTGGACTTGGCCAAAGCGGAAAGAGTTCTGTTTCTTTCTTGTGTTTTATAGCTGCTTGAGTATCCAAAGAGTGATTCCATTAGTTCATCATCAAACCTGTAAAAGGGAGAAAGAAGTTCTTGTGAAGTTAAAAGTACAGTGATATAAACAATCAAGGTTTTAGAAAAGGTTAGCAACAGTAATTTCAACCTCAAGAATTTTTGACTAATTATGACTGTAATGGTGACTACATCAGTGACACTATAATGTCAAAAATTATAACAAAATTAAGACCACAATTTAAAACCTTGAAAATATTTACTAGTAAAATTAACAAGTAGGAGGTTATACCGGAAAGAGCCATCATTGATCTGATCCCACACTGTTGAATGATCAACATTTGCTACAACCTTATCCCAGTGTAGAGGCTTCAGCCTAGTTTGACCAGCACCCTTCTCTCTTGAACTCTCCCCTACCATACCCTCTTTAGTGCTTCTTATGTTTGTTTTCCCTTTGGGTGCAGGTGGGGGTTTCAGTGATGAAATGAAGCCACTGGCCTTTGGAAGTGGAGGTGGACCTGGTGGGGGCGGTGGAGGACGAGTTGGAGGAGGAGGAGGTGGTGGTGGCTGAGTTTTCTTGTTCTCAGGAATCATTGGTGAAGATTGTGGTGGTGGTTGGAGTGGAGGTGCTAGCTGAGGTGATTGTGGCAAGTTTTGTGATGTTGAAACTGATGGTGTTTGTGACTCTGGCTTAACTTGATTCTCATGACCAACTAAGCTTGGAGATTCACATGCCTGTGGAACTTCAGGCTTGAACACTTTGGACCTGTGGACCATTATATCTATTCTCTTTTCTTCTTCATCATGTTCATAACTTGGATTGAGTATACTATTTTGGAATCCAGTTATCAAGGGTCTTCTTTCTGTGTCCATCACATAAAGCACATCAACCCCATTTTCTTCAACAATCAATCCCTTCACATTGCCACCAACTTTGTTGATATACTCAAGGTTCACTCCAGATTCTCGAAGCAAACTTGCTCCAATTTTGTTTCTCCGGCGGTATCTAGAAATCACAAATTTGTGAAAGAAGAAAAAAGAAACAGCAGCAATAAGTAACATAGCCCCAGCTGTGGCAACCACAGCCAGTGCAATTGCATGAGTAGAGGCTGACATTGATTATTTTCTGATGGGAATTTGAAGAGCGAAGTTGTTTACGATGTTTGGCTGATCATGGAGAGGAGATATAGCAGCAAAGTATGAAGGAGTATGAGTTGGTTGAAGAAGTGTAGGAAAGTGCAAAGGAGAAGTAGGATTGGAGAATAGTAGTAAGATGACAAGAAAAGTAAAATTGCAGACAAGAATTAACACTCGTGTAGTATGTTTTCAATGTTTTTGGTTACGGTTGTTGATATTTTCAATGAGGTAGTTGTCATTGGTCCAGCTCGGGAGGAGCTTAAATTGGATATAAAGGGCAATTCCAAATTGATGAACAATAAAATTGCACATAAGACGGCCAAATTTTGGACTGTCAGCGTGCATGAAAGGAAACGGCAGAATTAGCAACTAAAACTAACAAAAATCATTTATACTCAATCGAATAAACAAGGGAGAAACAAAAACATTAGATGAAATGAAAAAAAAAATATTTTACATCAAAATCTTTTTCAAATGACTTGAAGAATAAGGTTTCAACTAGATACGAAAACATGTATAAATAACTACTCATTCTTTATTTTAAATTTAATTTTAAACACAAGACTAAAATGGTAATGTTATAAAATAATTTATTAAACTTTTTTTATTTATTACTTCATTAAATCACTTACAAAATTTTTTCATCATTTTCTTTCAGTTTCTAATATTATTCCCTCAAATCTCCTTGAAACAAAATGTTGTCACAATCACTCTACGCTTCTTTAATTTTGTGATTTGTATTAGAATAGTTTAACTGTCTTAACTGCATTATCAAGATTCACATATTAAATGAATTTAATTGACATATCTTTCTTACATTTGGATCCAACCAAGGACTAGTTAAGAATATTACTGAAATGGGGGAATAGGAAAATTGAGTTTGAGAGGTAATACTACAATCCTAAACGAGCACTAGATAAATATTTTTTTGTCAGATGTGGTTAATCTCAAAATGGCATCATTTTATCGTACAAAGTTGTATTTACCAAAATAATATAGTCTTCAAATGACAAATATCATAATTATTTATTTTAGTCCAACATTTTAAAAACATTCTTTGATCCTTCTCGCCACTTGACATAAACTCAACTAATTAAGTTCAGCTACCTTCAATAAACGTGTTTCAACAGATTTTGCTTATTAAGCATACAAGCTTAATAAGAATCCTATATGAGAGATGCCTTTTTAAGCACCAAAAGTGAGGAGGGAACCAAAAATTGTCCTCATTCATTTATTTATTGTTATGATAATGATTATTATTATTAGAGGTTAGTTAGTTATTTAATATTATAATAGTATAAATTTTGTCTATTAATCCGTATACTTAAAAAGATAAAGTAGTTAAAACAAATACCATTTTAATCAGTTTGGCAATTTTATTTCTACTACTATTCTACGATACTTTAATAAAAAAATCGTGTAGATGATTTTTATTTTTTTTAACAACAAATAATGTTTGGTGAAAAATATAGTTTTCTCATCAAAAAAAAGTCACAAAATCATTTTCTGGAAATTAAACTCATTAGATTATGTCATTAAATTATCTTATCTCCTTGAATTGAAGATAATACTCACTTAAAAACCTAAAAATCAGAAAAGACAAAAGACATAAAAATACCAAGACGCAAATTCAATTCAAAAATATATCAAAGTATTAACTCATATTCTCATAAGACTCTCAACAAAACAATCTACATTTTATTGTTGTATGCTAAAAAATAATATTCTCAATACGAGAAAAATAAGTTCAAAATAAAAAATATTGCAAATTACATCAATCAAGTTAATAGTAAGAGAGCTCCTATTAGTTAAAAGGTTGCCAAGTGCTCTAACACAAAACAAAATATCAACACATTACTTATAAGGATCTTATTCTTATTCAAAAACATTTATAAATATAAGGTTTGTCATAATTTCACGATCCTTTGTAAATAAATAATATACTATATACGTGTGTATTAGATCATGAAAATGTCTTACAAGATAAAATAAAGTGTTATTTCTTTGTAAAGTAATTTAATCTTGAAAGTAATTTATTTAAAACAAACTTTTATTGTAGACAAGTTTCACATCCTTTGAGACACAGAATCCAGCCTTGATACCTAAGACCCAGGAAGGGGACCTAGTCCTCTCTCTCTCTCTCTCTCAATCACAACATTTCCATTATTGTTGTTTATCTTGCAACACCTATAATAATACAATGGTTTAAAATTTGAGCCAATGGGTAAATGGTGAAAGGATAGTTTTAAGTGTGCAACCACCCATTCAGGTTTTGATTATGGTGGATGTAACAGTTGCAGTAGTTAATAAGCACATAACTGACGGTGATCTTAGGTACACTAATAAATGTGTCTCACAAATCAAAATCAATGGTTTCTTGTGAGGTATCCTCGATCGTGATCCAGCTGTTGCAACGAGTAAAGGTTGTCGGAATCTTAGCTTGAAGGGGTGGAATGCTGCTTATTTATTGTTCTACAACTTTTGGTTGCCATTTCCACATCTTCTTCTCTAACCTACTTATTATGCTGCTACTGTTATCATCCAAGAATCACGCTGGATTCTTAAATTCTCATTCAAAAAGGTCACGGACTTCGGATTAGGAAAAACCCTTTATTTTTTTGTCTTCAAACTTGAGATTTCACAGCTGTGTATTCCTGAACTTCTGGGAATGTAAATTAATTTTTTTAATTTAATGAACTGTTACATTAAAAAATTATAATTTTTCATGTGTGATTAGGTAGTATCATCTAATAAAATAGTGGTGTTGAAAAATAACGAAGATATTAAAGTATAAAAAAGTTAAAAATCAAATATTTTACTGTTAAAGTAGTTTATAAAAGTACAAACTTCTAAAATAAAATTATATGAGTTACCTTACAAAATACTTATATTAATCAAAGTAATTTATGAACTAATAAAAATAAATTAATAACTTCTAAAATGAGATGTTTTACAAAAAAATACTTTCATATTAATCAAAGTATTTTATAAACTAATCAAATAAATTAATAATCACTTAACTAAACTCACTTTTGTACCATTCTAAATAAAACCCACATGAAACAACTATTATAGTCACGCATAAATGTCTATGATAAAATTTTATGTTATATAATAACATAGATTTTTTACCCTTTTTTAAGAAAGGTCTTATTCATTTACCGATGAGGAAAGTTGACTGTGGAGATATCTGAAATGTTACGAAAAGAAAAGGTCACATTAACCTTTCACAGACTTTTCTTTTGGGAACACCAACATTAATCAGAATTTATTAATTTTTTTTCTGAACTAATAGAGTAGAATGCCATGATTTATGTGAAAAGTAAGATTAATTTGGCAATATTTTATTCCTTACGCCTAGGGGAAGTGGAAACTTTGTTGTGAATGCAAAACTTGTCGTGATTGATAACAACTACAGTAAAATTCATTGGTATTGCCCCATGATTGGGGACAACAAGAACTTCCTCGATTATTATAATACAACCTTTCTTGCTCCTCCAATTCTACAACAGACAACTGTTGAGAAAAGAAAAATAGTTTGACCGTGTTCAGTCCACATTACTGGCATCCTTCGAAAGTTTCAACGCAAACTTTTTGTAATATTTGTGATGAACAACTGTATATGATTCAATTCAGAATCTTCATAGAGAATAGAGAAGAAGTTTAATATCTCTGCTGTCCTTAGAGAAGATTTGAAATTTGGTGAAATAATTTACTCAATAATGATGCTTAATTGAAGAGCTAAATCCAATTTCTTAATGCATGACAAGTGAAAACAATGTTTCCCTAGCACATTTAAAGTAGTTTTAGTGATTATGAATTATTAAGAAGCAATTTAGAGGTTCCACCATAACACACATTGTATGGTGTTAGTTACACATCCATGACCTGCAATGTCCCAAATATCTTGAACCTGAGTTTTCGTGTGATTCTAGGGTTGTCGGATGATGTAGTAGGGTTCTTAAGCCCATGTGATCAAAGCTAGAATTGAGAGACAAATGATGTACTTCAAACTAGTAGACGGTGTTTCTTGTTCATGACACAAAATTGTATTGAACATTACAATGCTAGGCTAGGCAGAGGCATAGGCTTGTTGTGTGTTTCGCATGCATAGTAGAAGACTCTTAAGTCTATCTCTATTAGTCGCACCTTCAACCTCAACTTTTAACTTTAGATGATAGTTAGAAGACACCAAAAAAAAATGATTTCCGAAGGTATCTGATTAGTTATTTGATGTTAATAAACTAAAAAATTTGAAAATAAATTTTATAGTTCATGTTTGTTATTCGTTTGGGATAAATTTGTGCTTGTTATTATGAAAAAATCGTTAGATCATAGTGTGATTAAAATACTATTTACACTTTGTTTGACGTTGAGGATCAAAATAAAATTGGGTGTTTGGTAAAAATTGAAAAAAAAAATTAATATTAAAATATGGTAGGATTCATTGTACTAATTTTTATATATTTATGTTCATGTTTTTGTTTCTTTTATCTCTTCTCTATTTCTCTTTGATTAAATGTCTTTGACTTTTTACTTTATTTTATCTATTTCCACTCTATTAATTTAATTTTATCCAACTCATTTCTTATTTATTCTCTCTGTCAAAATATAATACATTAATAAGTTAAATTTTTTTTAATAACAAGCCTAAATCATTTTTTATTCATAAATTTGCAAATTTTGCATATAGTTTTCTTTTTTATCTTTGCTCATTGATGGAAAATTTGATTTATTATTTGGTTCCAGTGCATTCACTCTTAAAGCCTTTTTTTTTCTTTAAATAAAATGGATTTAAGAGATTAAAAAAAATAAAGAAAAAATAAGTTGTTTAGATTAAGTGAAAGAGAAAGAAAAATAAAAAATAAATGAATGAAAGTTTGAAATTAATTTTATTGTGGTGATAAAAAAAAGAAATATAAAATATTTTAATACAAAAAATAAATTTTAGAAATATAAATAAGAATTGATTAAATTTTAAATTCAAAATAAAGAACAATTATTATAAAATATTAATAAAAATTATATTTAAAATAAAAAATTAAAATATTTTTCCAAAATATAAAAAGTTAAATTATTTTTTATTATTTTAATTACTTATTTTATAATATAAAAATATATATTAATAATTAAAAACATATCAAAATATAATTTATATATATAATTGATTATTTTTATAATTATATTCATATATATAATTGATTATATATATATATATATATATATATATATATATATATATATATATATATATATATAATATATATTATTATATAAATATATTTTTATGTATAAAATATATATAATTTTATCTCTCACACTAAATGAGCGTCTTTTCTTAAAAAAAATTCTGCTACACCGTGCAGTAGCTAACCTTTTTATTTTCTGACATTGATATAAAACTTCCATTTTGAAGAAATAATACTAGAATGAAAAGAGAATATTTACTTTATCAAAATAAAAGGAGAAAGACTATGGTTTATTTGGTTTGTCATAAATCATTAGTACCACTTTCTTAAATTTTATATTTCATTTTTAAATTTTTGTTTATGAAAATTACTGAAGGGGTTGGAGCAGTCAATTTAGACCTGGTCCAATTTAAAGAAGAATCCAAAGAACCTGAAATAAAAGTTAAACCGGGCTCCTAAAAACTAAGCTTGAAAACATGGAGTCTGGTTAAGCTTTGCCTAATTGATTTGACGGGTCAAACTAGACTCCTAATAAAACTACGAGCTTTAAATAATAGACATATTTAGCTTGACCTTATTATCCTTTTTTTATTTTATTTTTAATAGATTTACATATATATATATATATATATTGGATTATTTTTCTTTTTAACTAGGGTTGATTCACCCGTTGACCCAGAATAGTGCAAAGCTGGTGAGCCACTAGATTCTAACTCCGATGGAAATTCAGCTGGGTCTGATTTTTCACTTTGGCTCCATTGCTTGCTTTTTTGTATCTCTTAAAAGTGATACATGTCAGCAATCGAAGGTCAAGTCAAGTGTTAAAAGTGTTATTTGTTTCTAAGAACAAAGCAATGGTTATACCAACACCAAGTATACTATGAACATCTCGTATAGTAGTATAAAATATCGTTGAAAATAATAATTCATATATAAATTTTTAGCATTTGATTTCAGGTTAAAAATCAATTATGAGTTCATTATTCATTTTAAGTGGAAATAATTTAGTTTAATTCTTGTTTATAAAAAATTGTTTACAGGTAAGAATTTTCTTACGAACTCTATAACATGTTAAGAGAGAAGTTAGGAACAAGGAGAAACCTTTGATAAAGTTAGGAAGAAGCCTGAATACACCACCGTTGAGGGAAATAAGGTTGATCAAAAGCTCAACGCAAGTTCCAAAGAGGGACAATGGCTTAGCCACAAGCTGCAAAAGCCTCTGAGCCAAAATAGAAATAAATATGAGCCATCGATGACCCAAAGTTTCGTTCAAATCACCGTCTGCATGGCTCTCCACAAACTTTCTTTGCGATATGTTTCTGAAAATTAAGACACGGAGAAGATCAAAGAAACCTGCTTTCTCGGGCTTCAACAACATGTAACTGTCTGCGAAGCCCTTGTTGCAGTTGGAATTGGTTTCCATGGCGTAGGAAGTAACAAGGAGCAATAATTTAATTAAGGATAGAGTTTTTCTGTGAACTGTGTTCCTTTCTCGCAAACTCTTTCTTATTTATAGTGAACCATAATAGCTAAGGGAACTTCCACAGAAAAATAAAGGCTGGTTCTTCGAAAATAAAGTGTGAATATAGCGCATCACGTTTTTGTTATTACAAATATAAAATACTAACAAATTTTAATACTGAATCACGTGGGGTTTCAAAAGTCCTACTCAAAAATCTTAATGTTAGAACTTTCTTCCCTTACCTTCATTTTAAGTCTAACGGGGAATAGTAGAGCCAACAAACCGAATAATGGGTCAATGGCTAATATATGAGCATAAAGAAGACATTATTATTGTCTAGTGGTATTAGAGTACTGTGTGTTGGTGAGTAGGATGTTTGGTGATTAATAATATCAAGCATCCGGTGGTGTAGGTAAATAAAAAAATACATCATCTTGCTATACCTCTCTCTCAACATGGGAAGAGTCATCATCTTGGGAAAGAGATGTGGCAACATAGTAGACAACATAGGCAAGGTTCAAAGGAATAATAAGGAACGTCTTATTTTTACTTTTTCTATTTCCTGATCAACTTAGTGAGTATGATATATGAAAGATATTTTAAAAACGGTAAAGAGTGGATGAAGTATTTAAATGAAGGAAACTAAACAATGGCTCTTCAGGGAACAAGATCATGGTTCATATAGAAAAATGCTATCATTATTAGATATTGTTGAATAAAGTTGTCTTAGCTGTTATTGGAAGGCTAGAGTAGGTTTAGCTGTAGTTTTCTGTTTCCTTATTTCATGGATAGTAGTTCCTTAATATCAGCATTGCAGTTTGACTGTTTCAATTGTTCTGTTCTGAAGTTAGCTATATATT